>QFCE01002218.1_pt1:410000-552968 | contig 552968 bp, 483 predicted proteins | sample 5346091 | NCBI WGS metagenome assembly QFCE01 (sample SAMN09062252, study PRJNA434731) | Human gut metagenome, whole genome shotgun sequencing project. | isolation source: stool timepoint A chromium assembly | host: Homo sapiens | collected 2015 | reverse complement strand
AACACATGTATTGTAATCCTACAGAGAAATATAAAGATAGGTAGGAAAGGTACCCCACAAGTTCCAGCTTGCTGTCATCGGAAATCCTTCCAAGGTTTCGGGTTGGCGCTTAACATCAAAAGGTGGGTCGACGTGCTCCTTGGGAAGCACAGGGGGTGGATTCTGTGAATGGCCTCTTTTATGAAAAAGACAGATGGAGCCATCAGCACGCTTCCCTTCGCTCAAACATACAGCAGTCTACTTTCCCCCATCTGCGCAGCAGATGGTCCGCCCTTTCTCTCCAGAACGGGAAACGTGTTGAACTCCTCCCATTTGTGAAGCTTTTGCATTCTTACGGTCTTTTGCTTTTAGCTCATCAACCATACTTCCTTATGCTCCAAAATTGTGGAATCAACTATCCACCAGACAGACTGCTGAGGCAGTCGGCAGACAATTATTTTATGCTATACCTTGCCGAATCGTTAAAAGGCAAAAGCTATACCGAAGAAAAGCTTCTAAGATATTTCCCTCTCTGGAGAGAGAGGGTAAAGGTCACAAACTTTGTCTGCTGTCGGCAAATTCCTATGGGATTCGGGACGGTGTGAAGCGGAATGTTTTCTTCTTGCAAAGGGTAAGAATGCAAAAGCTGATTAATGGAAGCATGCGAAACGTTTTCCTCTCTGGAGAGAGAGGAGGGCCATCGTAGATGGCGGAGAGTTGATTCCTGTATGTGCATCGTAAGGAATTATAGGTAAAGCTCCTGACTCTGGCTGCTCCTAAGTTCTTTCAACCTCTGCTTAACCACATAATCAATGTACTCACATACCCCTGACAGGTTCGTTAATATCTCTTTATTCATAAATCGTAATACAAGAATACCAAATTGTTTCATAAAAACCGTTCTTCGGTAATCATGAGCTACCCCATCTTTCATAAAATGCTGTGATCCATCAAGTTCTATAACCAATTTAGCCTTTCTGCAATAAAAATCCGCAATATACTGTCCCATCGCATACTGCCGATAAAAACGGACTGGATATCTTCGAAGGTAACATCTCCATAATATCCCTTCTTCCCGTGTCATTGTCTTACGAAGATGTCGAGCATGATTTTTCGCTTTGGGCGTTCCATAGATATACTTTGACAAATAAATTCCCCTTTCCCCCTGTATATGACCTGTATATAAATAATACTCAAAGCTTTAACAATATTTCCCCTTTGTTCTAACATACAGCAGTCTACTTTCCCCCACCAGCTAAAGCTGGCGGTTCGCCCTTTCTCTCCAGAACGGGAAATGTGCTGCAGGCTTCCCCCTCTTAGCTTTTACGTTCTTATATTTTCATAAGAAAACAATCCATATTCCCCCTGTGAAACAAAATGTTTTTCACGGTCTCGAGCCTCAGGCTTGTCGACTCGAATCCCGAAAGGATTTGCCGTCTCGAGAACAAAGCTGCCTTTTTTAGGTTTTTGAGTTTTAGCTCATCAGTCACTTCAGTGTGTTCAGGAAGTCATTCAGGTTTCGTGCAGCCTTCCATCCCAGTTTTTCGAGGCGAGATGTATCCATGGCGTAGCGACGATCGTGGCCAGGTCTGTCGTTTACGAAAGTTATTAAATCATCAGATTTACCTAATATAGCTAATATCTTACGAATTAACTCCAAATTATTGATTTCCTCATGAGCAGACACATTGTATGTGTGATTTTCTTTTCCTTTGTGAAGAACATAATCAATAGCCGTACAGTGATCATCCACATGAATCCAATCTCTTCGGTTATCTCCCCGACCATATACAGGAATGGAAATATCACGGCATGCACAATCGATTACTTTAGGAATAAGCTTTTCTCTGTGCTGGAATCTGCCATAGTTATTGCTGCATCGAGAAATAGTAATCGGAAGTCCATAGGTTCTGGCATAAGAAAGCACCAGCAAATCTGCCGATGCTTTGGATGCGGCATAGGGACTAGAGGGGTGAAGAGCTGACTCTTCTGTGAAAGCACTGGTACTTTCCAATGGTAAATCGCCATAAACTTCATCGGTAGACACCTGATGAAACCTGTTTACGCCAAAGCGCAGACAGGCATCCATTAGCACAGAAACCCCAAGGACATTGGAGTGAATAAACAGTTCCGGATGGTTAATCGAGCGGTCCACATGACTTTCTGCCGCAAAATTGACTACCCACTGCGGCCTTTCTTTTTCAAAAACTGACTGTACAAAAGCTGCGTCTGCAATATCCCCGCGATAGCAGGTCATGTTCGCATGCCTGGCAATTGAATCCAGGTTAGCCGGATTGGCTGCATACGTCATCTTATCTATGCCGATAATTCGATCATCTGGATAGTGATTATTCCAGTATATAGCAAAATTAGCTCCAATAAATCCATAAATACCGGTTATCAGTATATTTCTTTTCATTTTCCCTTAATTAATTCCAGAATCTTTTCACATGCCGCTTTCTGAATCTTAAAGCTCAAATCATAATCTCTGGTTAATTCCGGATTAATAATTGTTCCCTTCATCCCCATGAACTCAGAGAAGCAATGTACTTTATCATCCGGATCTCCGCCTATAATCTTAAACAGGGGCCAGCGGGCAGCATCATCCATATAAACGATGAAGTCATAGATATCGTACATGTTCCATTCCATCTGACTGCAGTATTCAGTGCCACCCTCTATCCCGTAGCGTGCCAGTGTGGTAATAGCCTTTTCCGTAATAGGCTCTCCCACCCCTTCTTTGACATGAGCTGAATCAACAGCAAGTTCTATCCCTTCATCTTTTGCCAGATGGCCCAGAATATACAATGCCATGGGCGGGCGGAATGAATCGCCATAAGTTACAAACAGAATACCTTTCATACGAAGACCTCCCTGCCTGAATAATCTCTATTTTAGTTATATCATGATTCCGTAAAATTCATGTAATTTCTATTTTAGCAAAGGCAGTATTTCTGCGCAGATAAACCCTTCCCGAACTCCGGTATCACTGTAGGAAATACGGCTGCTTCCCAGGCGACTGGCCAGGACATCGGCAATAATGAGGCCGGAAATAATGGTGTGCATACGATCCGGCACCGCTTTCATCAGCACAATAGTCTTCTCCTCTGTGAGGGGTATATCCCGCTGAAATTCAGAAATCATCTGTTCTATTTTCAGTACATCCATACGGGTATTATAGCGATCACAATGATAGAGCCTATTATACAATGCACAGGCACTCTTGAATGTACCACCCATACCGATAATGGCCGGCGCACAGTGCTGCTGAAGTCCCCGTACCTGGTCAAACATCCTTTCCGCTTTCGCTTTCATTGCCTGACATTCTGCGGCAGAAGGAAGAAAACCATGTACCAAATCTGTGCGAAGCGAGAGAGCTCCCATAGGTACACTGATTTTAAATCGGATTTCCCTATGTTCATACGAAACAATTTCCGTAGACCCACCGCCGATATCCACTAGAAGCCCGCTCCCGTCTTTTCTATTATGTGTCGCTCCAATGAAGTCAAAAGTTGCTTCCTCATCCCCGGAAATAACACGGAGTGAAATTCCAGTACGCTTTTCAATTTCACAGACTGCCGCTTTACTGTTTCTGCAGTTCCTGAGAGCCGCCGTAGTAATTGCATCCATGGCCGCTATCGGAAAATTAGCAAGGAAATTCTTAAAATCCTTCACAATTTCAACCGTCTTATCAATACCTGCCTGCGACATGCAGCCATTATCAATAAAACCAGCCAGTCCAATAGCATGCTTCTTCTTCAGAAGTAAATCCATGGAATCCTTCTCCAGATGATATACCGCCAGACGAATAGAGCTGGACCCAATATCCATAATCGCATACAACATTTCAATCACCAACCCGTTACCTTAATTACCATACAGAACCTGATTCATTCAACATAATTCTATCATACATGAATGAAACAACCAGACATCAAACCGGAAACCTTCCAGGTTTACTTTCAGACTGCAGAAAGAGACCATCTGCATGCTTTCCTTTGTTTAAAACATACAGCAATCTACTTTCCCCTATTCGCCAACAAAAACCGGGCTGTCAATAGTATTGAAATCAAAGATTTCATAATTCTATGGACTTACAGCCAATGACGACAAGCTATTGTCGTCATTCCACCCTTTCTCTCCAGAACGGGAAACGTGCTGCATTCTTATCTTTATCTAACCATAAACTAAGCAGAACAATTATCCCTTTTATAATAAACATAAAGAAAAAATCCTCATGCACTACCCCTTAGCAAGATTTAAATCGCTAGCTCGTTAACAGGCAAAAGCTATACCGAAGGAAAGCTTCTACGACGTTTCCCTCTCTGGAGAGAGAGAGGGACCATCTGCTTGTCAGATGGTGGAAAGTAGAATCCTCTTTGTGAGTCTGTAGGAAAATGCTTCGTTGTTGTGCTTTTCAACTGTTCTAACATACAGCAGTCTACTTTCCCCCACCAGCCAAAAGCTGGCGATTCGCCCTTTCTCTCCAGAACGGGAAACGTGCTGCATGCTTTCCATCTATCGGCTTTTGCTTGTTTTCCTTTTTACAAGAGAATATTCCAGTATCTAACCATTAGTCCCTGGCATATGTTCGTTTATAAAGGCCGTCAGAAACATGTATCCTTTGCCATAAAAGTAAGCAGTTCCGTTTTTTTGCTAAAGAAATTCTTGCTCTACGGTTTCCCTCTCTGGAGAGAGAGGGGGACCATCTGCTTGTCAGATGGTGGAAAGTAGAATCCTCTATGTTTGGATGAAGGAATGGCATAAATATGTTGCCAATAATTACTCAAAATGGACATACCATTCATGCAATCTTTGATTTTCTACTTATCGGCCATACTACCCTATGCTCAAACATATGGCAGTCTACTTTCCCCCGCCAGCAACTCCTTGATGTCTTATATATGGCAGGCGGGTCGACTTTAAAGCTTGAAACGGGGTATTGCGTATAATATGGCAATACACTTCCAAAACAGAAAAACGCTCTGCATTATTTCCTTTGGTGAGCTTTTGCTTGTTTTCCTTTTTACAAGAGAACATTCTATATTTAATCGTACCATACGCTGTGTACTACAAAATTCGTTGCTTCCATGGGTTCCCGGCTTTATAATTAAGTTAATAAATATAAATTTTACAGGAGTCGGCTATGGATCTGATTACGGTTATTGTTCCCTGTTTTAATGAAGAAGCTTCTCTTCCTTATTTTTTTCGGTCTTATGAGCAGTTAAAAAGTACTATGCGAATGGTTTCTTTTGAGCTGCTTTTTATTGATGATGGCTCAAAGGATGGTACGCTTTCTGTCATTAAAGAGCTGGCGGCAAACCATGAGGAAATTAAATATATATCGTTCTCCCGTAATTTTGGAAAAGAAGCCGCAATGTACGCAGGTCTCCAGCATGCACAGGGAGACTATGTGGTATTTATGGATGCCAATCTGCAGGATCCGCCTTCCCTTCTCCCGGATATGTATAAGGCTGTAGCTGAGGATGGATATGATTCCGCAGCCACAAGACGTGTAACGAGAGCCGGAGAACCTCCTATCCGTTCGTTTTTTGCCCGCATTTTCTATCGTCTGATGAACAGAATTTCCCACACTGAACTAGTTGACGGAGCCAGAGATTATCGTCTTATGAGCCGAAAATTTGTAAATGCTCTTCTGGAATTGTCTGAATACAATCGTTTCTCCAAGGGGCTCTTTGGCTGGGTAGGTTTCCGTACCAAATGGTTCGCCTATGAAAATGTAGAACGTGTAGCAGGTGAAACCAAATGGTCCTTCTGGAAACTTCTTCTCTATGCAATGGACGGCATCGTCGCTTTTTCCACAGTGCCGCTGATTGCCTCCACCATATTTGGTCTGCTCTCCTGCCTCCTTTCCTTTGCAGGAATCCTGTTCGTAATCATCCGAAAACTCATCGTAGGCGATCCAATCCAGGGCTGGGCATCTACCGTCTGCATCATCCTTCTTATGGGCGGTATACAGCTTCTCTGTACTGGCATTCTGGGACAATACCTGGCCAAAACCTATCTCGAAGCCAAGAAACGACCGGTGTACATAATTAATGAACAGAGCTCAAAAATAAAAGGTTGAGTATTGGGTAGGCCAGATTTTAGGAATGAGAAAAATTTCTGTAAAAAAGAGTATAGATAACAGCCACATGTTTTCCTATGCTCTAACATACAGCATTCTACTTTCCCCCACCAGCCAAAAGCTGGCGGTTCGCCCTTTCTCTCCAGAACGGGAAACGTGCTGTATGCTTGTAAGCGGAAAATAAATCAGTGTATAGAAAAAGCCTCAGACTTATGCTATCCTTTCTCCATAAGTCTGAGGCTTTGATTCTATTTATCCTTTGCACTTTTCCTGGAGCTTTGTTGCCCAAGGCAGATATTGATCCAAGGTTTCGGCATCTTTGAAGTTTGCTGTATTTGGCAGCTTTTCAAAAAGGTGTTTCAGATACCGTTCGGGGTCCAAGTCGTTGGCTTTGGCTGTTTCAATCAGGCTGTAGACGATAGCACTGGCTTTGGCTCCCTTGGGGCTGTTACTAAAAAGCCAGTTTTTCCGCCCAACGGTAAAAGGCCGGATGCTGTTTTCCGCGGTGTTGTTGGAAATGTCACAGTGCCCGTCTTTGAGGTAACAGGTCAGCCCGTTACGGTTCGATGGGGCCGATTTCGATTTCGTCGATTTTTCCTTTTTCGATTTCAAAGATCAGGCCCATGCCGGGCAAACCCTTCGCCCTGTAAATGGTTTTGTCCCCTCGGACCATGTCCGGTTTCCCGTAGGTCCCCTCCAGGAGGGAAGCGTCCATTCCCACGTGGATTCCTTCCGGAGTTGCCCAGCCGTTGTTGGCAGACACTTCCATATGATAGACGGCTCCTGCTGCCAGATGTATGGAGACCCCATCCCCATATTCGTATTCCACTACCGATCCCGATGGATGGGAAGCAGAATGTTCCCGTTCTATTTCTGTTGGAGCACCGTATATCTGACGGATATAGGAGCCCTCACTGCCAATTCCGATACCGCCCAGGTACAGGGATTTCTGAGGTACCGATGCCAATGCGGCCGAAGCAGCTAGCGTCAAAAGTGTGGTGAGCCCCACAATTGTCCATTTTTTCATCAGGTCCGCCCTCCTTGTTTTAAGAATTGCTATTTATTTAGAATATATCATAATTATGTGGGAAATTACAACCTTTTTTATGACACTTGTGTCCCCCGCGACGGAGACTACAAACAGGAGTCTCCCAGTCCAGTGGAAAAGGGGGAAAGGACCCGCTTGCGGGTAGGGGGTTCGCACGCCTCTCTGCCCATGTACACTTTTACCCATTGCTGTAAAGAAGAAAACACGATAAAAACATATCATCGCCCCTGTCCTTGATGGTCCATCCCTGTTATTCCAAAGGCACATCCTGCAGTACCAGTTGTATCGTAATCGGAAAATAAATCAGTGTATAGAAAAAGCCTCAGACTTATGCTATCCTTTCTCCATAAGTCTGAGGCTTTGATTCTATTTATCCTTTGCACTTTTCCTGGAGCTTTGTTGCCCAAGGCAGATATTGATCCAAGGTTTCGGCATCTTTGAAGTTTGCTGTATTTGGCAGCTTTTCAAAAAGGTGTTTCAGATACCGTTCGGGGTCCAAGTCGTTGGCTTTGGCTGTTTCAATCAGGCTGTAGACGATAGCACTGGCTTTGGCTCCCTTGGGGCTGTTACTAAAAAGCCAGTTTTTCCGCCCAACGGTAAAAGGCCGGATGCTGTTTTCCGCGGTGTTGTTGGAAATGTCACAGTACCCGTCTTTGAGGTAACAGGTCAGCCCGTCACGGTTCGACAGGAGATAATTCATGGCCGTTGTCAGCGACGATTTGGACAGCAGTTTGTCGACATTATTTTCTGCCCATGCGAAGAGCGCCTTCCGGATAGGCTTTTCTTCCCCGTGGCGTCGTTCATACCGTTCTTCCGGTGAGAGCGATTTACATTCTTTTTCTTTGTCGAATAACTGGCTGATTTGGTCGATACCCGCTTTGACTAAGGTGTTTTCGAGTCCATCCGTTTCTTTAGCATAAGCCGGAGCGGCATCGACGAACTTCCGTCGGGCATGGGCCCAGCATAGGCAATGCCCCGCTGTCTTGATGGAACGGTAGCCGACATAGTCGTCCGTCAGCAGGTAGCTAGAGAAACCTTCCAGGAAAGTTTCTGCACAATGGGCACTGCGCGTCGGCGCATATTCAAACAAACGGATTTTCCGCGTGGGATTCAAAGCCGTGCTGGCATAGACCCACATATAGGACTTGCTCGTATTTTTACGGCCTTTTTCGTTATGCACCTGGATAGGTGTTTCATCAGCATGGAGACAGCGCTCTTCTAGGAGCATCTCATGCATCCGTCCATAGGCCAGGGCCAACCATTCTTTGGAAGCGATGATGATCCAGTTAGCCAGATTGGCCCGGGAAAAGGCCAGGCCGATGCGTTTCCATTCGCTTTCCTGGCGGTACAGTGGCAGGGCATAGCCATATTTCTGCATCATGACATGGGCGACCACCGATGGTGAGACGATAGAATGGGGGATGACCGGCTAAGGCATGGCTGCTTTCAGGATGGCAGGCTGCCCCTGCTTGCGGCAGGTACGGCATTCATAACTTTTACGATAGAAATCCTTCACTTCCACGCGGGCTGGGATGTAGACGACTTCCGAACGAATGAATTCTTCGCCTACCGGCGAAAGTGTACTACCACATTCCGGGCAGACCGTCGTTTCCGGTTCGACGACAATTTTCTGATGAGGCAGTAAAACAGCCGAAAACCCTAGCATTTATGCAGGGTTTCAGCTGTTTTACAAAACCGTTTTCGGTGCAATCTTTTGCACGGCCCGGGGCTGTTCAACGGACAGCCCCTCCATGAGCCAGCGGTACTGCTGTGGCGTGAGTTTCCGGACTTCATCAGGTATCCTTGGCCAATGCAGCCTCCCTTTTTCAAAGCGTTTGTAGAGGAGCAGGAAACCGTCACCCTGCCAGAGCAGGGCCTTGAACCGGTCCCGGCGACGGCCGCAAAACAGGAAAAGCGAAGGCTGGAATGGATCCATCTGGAACTGCTGGACGATGATGGCACTGAGCCCGTCAATGGATTTACGCATGTCCGTATAGCCACAGGCGATGAAGACATGTTCTGCTGAAATATGCAAATCCATCAAGCATTCACCTTCTGCAGTAGCTACAGCGTCTTTTGCAACAGCCTTTCAGAAGTATGCTCCGTCACTTCCAGGGAAAACATACCGTACTGCACGATGAGGGAATCCTGGACGGGAATCGCCGCTGAAAGCGGAACCAGTGTGGAAACTGCCTCCTTTTTAGTTTCCGGCGCCTGTGCCGGTGCGAAACGAATACGAAGTTTATGTTGCCAGTAGTAATACTGCTTGATAGGAATATCCTGCTGCGCACAGAACTCCTTCACCGTTAAGCCACTCTGCTGGCGCTGCGCGATGATCTGCATCCAGTGTTTCATCCTTATTTCGCGTGTAATTTTTTGAGTATCCAAAAACATCCTCCTTACTGAATAGGATAAATTAGAGTTTTTAGACAAAATGGGAAAAACTCTAATTTGTCTAATTCATCCTGTTTGATGAGCCTATTGTCTCACAAACAGCCAGGAGATTAAACCCACCGATTTATTTTCCGCTTACGTATGCTTTCCATCTATCAGCTTTTGCTTGTTTTTCTTTTTACAAGAGAACATTCCATTATCTAACCATTACCCCCTGGCATATGTCTGTGTATAAAGGCCTTCACGAAAATATATCCTTTTGCCATAAAAGCAAGCGGTTCCATTTTTTCGCTAAAGAAATTCTTACTCTACGATTTCCCTCTCTAGAGAGAGAGGGGGACCATCTGCTTGTCAGATGGTGGAAAGTAGAATCCTCTATGTTTGGATGAAGGAATAACAGAAATATGTTGTCATTAATCACTCGAAAATGGAGCTACTATTTTTGCAATCCATAATTTTTAGTTATACAAAGCAAATTCCTATATTAGGACATGATGGATTCTACGTTTCCCTTTCTCTCCAGAACGGGAAATGTTTGGCAAGCTTTCCTTTTATTGGCTTTGGCATTCTTGCCTTTTTATAAAAATTCTATTCGCAGAATCAACATTCGCATAGACAGCAAACGTAGTTTGCGGCCTTACGGTTCACCTCATAGCAGACTAGCTTCATTTCGCATGCTTTCCATTGGCGAAGCTTTGGCTCTTCTTTTATATATGCAACAAAATAGACCTCAACGAGGTCTATTTTTATCCTTGTGAAGATGAGTGGAGTCAATCTGCCCCTCATTCCTCAATTCTATCTTTTCTGTACTCCCTCATATCTTCCAGATGAAGGTTCTCGAGTTTTTCGTAGCTTTTGGTCTTTTCTATGATAGCTTTCATAAGAATATCGAGCCGGCTGCCTTCTCTGTAATCGGCTTCTGCGAAGTAGCGAATTCTCTGATCCTTTACTAAATCGTATACCTGTTCCTTTTGCCCATTTTCATAAATACCAATAGAGTGACCTCCCATACTGTTTACCAGTTTCATACAGGGAATGTCCGTACGGCTGTCCCCCATATAAACTATGTTCCGGAAAGGAACTCTCACTTCCCCTTCCCCATAATGCCTGTTCACTTCCATGCTGTTTACATCCAGAATATCCTTTTCAATCCGGAAGAGGAACTGCGTTTTGTTGGTATAATTGATAACTTGTGCAGGCCACTTTGGCTCTCCACGACTGTTGTAATAGTATGAACTCGCAAATACAGCCCGGAAATATTTTCGAATGGACGTCCCATCTATCATCTCCCGAAGACCGGATGACAGAATATAATGCTCTACGATTATGCCATGCAAACGGCCATAGGCATTTATACGGTCAAACCATTCCGTGACTCCAGGATACAGTTCAATAGAAGCTCCATAGGCAGCTAGATTCTCCCGGTTCAGAACAATCTTTCCCCGTGCCAGATCCAGCATCAGATACATATACGCTGAATTACTGTCCATATTATTATCTTTTGCAAAATCATTGGACTTCTTCCAGAACTCAGCTACATCGGCCCCAAGTGAAGAAATATATCCATCCTGCATATTCTGTGGTGACAACGTATAGTCAAAATCATAACAAACAGCCAGTATAGGCTGTCTCTTCGTAGAACTCATCATATCCCGCTCCTGCCCAAACAATAGATGTTAAAGTGATTTACTTATATTGTATCAAATCTATAAATGCCCTTCTGGAATTTGTTAGACAATAAAACGGACGAAACAGCCATTAAACCGTTTCGTCCGTTTATGTACAGGAATATCTAATTCCTTGCTTGTATATTCTTACACTTTCTGCTAGCCTGATAAGAAATGAATTTTATTCCTATGTAGTTTTAACAGAGAGTACCAATGAAAACACTGAAAAAATCCCTGGCTATTGCTTCCCTTCTGATTCTCATGGCAGGATCCGCGTTTGCCTATGTAGGAAACTCCAACAGTTTCAAGTTTCATACAGAAGGCTGTCGTTTTGAACGAAAAATTCGCAATGATCACAGAGTGTACTTCAAAACGAAGAACGAGGCCCTTCATGCTGGGTATGTACCATGCAAAGTATGCCGGCCATAGCTTTCTCATCCCCTGTCTAACCAAAATTTAATAAAATTAATAAAAACGAAGTAGAGTTCTTATCAAAAGTAACACTACTTCGTTTTTAAAACTCATATCAGTATAAGTTTTTTATTCCCTTGATTTAAGACGATATCGCTTTCTCAGATTTCCCTTAAAAAATGCAATCTGCAAGATGCAATATAAACCTTCAGATTTAGAACTTAATACTTTAGCATCGACAAGGTTTAGATAATATTAGCCTCTCGCTGGCTCCTTATTCATCAAGGATACAATTTTAGTTGCATACTTGTAGCATGAGTAATAAAAGATGATTACTAAAATAATTATTAGTGGAATAAACCAAATTAGTGCAAATAGAACATTATAAGAGAATTGCCCAATCTCTAAAAAGCAACAACATAAACTAACTAAAGACTCCACAAACAAGATAAAATATAACGTAAATTGTGTCCGTGCCACGGAATAATTTCTAGAAAGTGTATCCAAAATCGGATATTTTTTCTTCGATTCATTGTACAATACATAATCGTGGTTAAAAGGTAAAATTCTAAAAGAATATAATATATTCTCGGTAACTATAGAACCGATTCGATTAATTACAAAACCACATTCATAAAAAATAGCAATACAGCAAATTGAAGTTACCGTATTGGGAAGATTTTTAATAAAATCTAAAGGGATAAAAATAATTCTAATCTCACAAATATTAATCAAGCATAGATTAAATACCACAAAAAGCAACCCGGTCAATAAACAATTTAGAGCTTCATAAATTGGAATAGTTATTTCCATTGCAAAATCTCCATTATAAGGATATTAACTCCTGACTTTTAAAGAGCCGAGATAAAACCCCAAAGACTTATTATCATCATCGTTTAAATTTTCTTTCGATAAATAGGATGTGTCTTGAGGTTTATACTCATTCGAGGTATATATATGAATCTTATCATTTTCATTGACAAAAATAATATCGCCTGCACTATTTTGTGTTATTGTATGATAACCTTGATAATAATCTAAATGGCATGAATCTGCTTCGCCAATAACAATAATCTGTGGATCCAATTTTTGTAAAATTTCCGAAGGAACTTTCCCAGATTTTCTTCCATGATGTGGTGCAAAAAGAACATCAACAGCAGGCCAATTGATATGACTTCCCACTTTTTCCGTAAAATCATGTTCCATATCCCCCATCCATAAAGCGGTAATTCCATCTTCTACTTTATAAGTAAAGACTGGAGATATATTGTTATAGGCAACCCCTTCCTTTGCCTCACTTAGTGCCTCTTGATAGTCTTCATTATTCGTAACAGGCCATAAAAAATTAATACCAGCTGCACCTCGCGTACTATCCCCCTGATTCATCCACTTCCTTTTACAACCTTTTGATACATAATAATGACCATTACCATTTCGTTGTAGGCAATAGAAATTAAAATCTGTTGTGCTCTCCTTTTTTGTTGCTTCATTCTTCACGCAATAAAAATTAGGAATGGATATTTTATCCATCAAATCTTTCAGCCCATGAATGTGATCCTCATCAGGGTGTGTCGAAATAAAACGAATTATGTAATTATCTTTCTCATTTAATCTATCAGCGATTTCGCTAATAATTCCACTTTTTGTATCGTCATCTATTAAATTGCAATCTATGATAGTAAAATTTTCGCTATTATGGTCAATATAAAACATATCTCCATTACCAACGGAAAATGATTTAATAATGCTCATAAATTCCCCCTTGAAAATACTGAATTTTTGCACCCAATATATAGCGTCTCTTTTAATTATACAGCAATATATTGTATAAGCAATAAGTGGCTATATATTTGGTACCTGTTGTGAATTAAAGGGTTCTTCTCCGTAATGGTAGGTCTTTCAAGAACAAAGAAGTCAGGAGCAAGTTCTTGTCAGGCACTCCCATTTCGCAAAGCCCGCAATAAGTTAAATTCCGTAATATATTTGGGCATTGGAAAATAGATACCGTTGATACTCCTCTCGGGAAAGATAAGGCCTGTGTGGTTATTGTTCTGGAGCGAAAAACACATTTCTATATAGCGATTCATATACCTGATCATTCTGCCACGTCCATACTGCATGCTATTAAGCAGTTAGTGAAGAAATATGGGAAGAATTGTTTTCGGAGCATAACGTCGGACCGAGGAAAGGAATTTAACTGCTTCAGGGAAGTAGAAGCCATGGACATTCCATTTTACTTTGCAGCCCCCTATTCCTCCTGGCAGAGAGGGTCCAATGAGAGTAGCAATGGATTGCTCAGGGAGTTTTACCCTAAAGGCACATTGTTTTCTAATGTAAGCCAGGAAGATCTGGATAAAAGCGTGTTATTAATAATGAGAAGCCAAGGAAATGTCTTGGTTTTAAGACAGCGTTGGAGATGTTTACAAAAGAAATTTCCAATTTGTGAAAAGTGTTGCATTACTTATTGCAATTCACCAATTAATAAAATTTGCCCATCAATAGCAAAAACGAATCCGGGGATTAGCTGCCTATATCCTGTATCCGATTAATACAGGATAGCTGGAAGGTTTCAACAATAAAATCAAGTAACTAAAAAGGATTGGATAATGGTACCTAAATATGGATTATTTCTTTACCCTTATCCGATTCAATTCTTTACCTGTAGATTATTTATCCCCCAAAATTCGTAATGAGCCTGAAAAATAAAATGGATGCCTCCTGTAGAATACAAGAAAGCATCCATTTTATTGTGATTAAGTTTGATTTTAAATCATATTCTTAATTTCTCCCATACAGTTTTAGTCATAACCATTCTAACTTTTGGGATATGGCACAATGCACCTAACCCCAGCGTAGTCATAAACAGCAAAAACATAGTTACTGATCCGCTTAAGTGAAGTTTATCATGAATTCGAGATCCGAATATGCTTATGATCACGTTATGGATAATATATAACTCAAAACTAATATTGCCTAAATATACTAAAACTCTGTTCCCAAATATTTTATCGAAAACACCACCGCTTAATGCAAATGAATGAATCAATACTATTGTCAAAATTAAGAATTCACCAGGCACCCAGATACTATCAAATACCCTGCATGATATAACATATCCCAGGAAAACCAAACACTGATATGTTGAAATTTTCCATGTCTTCCATTTATTCCCTTCGTGATTTCCTAATAATAAATAGGCTAAATATCCTATTAAAAAATCAAGGAACCTATAAGCAGGTAAAGTATAGAAGGAAATTGTCTGTGGAAATGGATTCATATTCATCTTATATACACATGTGTCCACTACAATTTTTGCAACCAGTATAACAGTGAATAATAAACCTACCCCCCCCATTTTTTAGTTTCTGCCTGCTTAAGTTAACTAATTTAGGTATAAGTAAATAAGCAAACAAAATAGATGATAAAAACCATGTTACCCCATTAAAACTAAATGCCGAGGGCCAATACCAGCTTTTAAGCAATGTAATATTTAAGATTAAATCAGTCCCAAACTGTCCCAATCCTCCGGGGTACTCTCGATGTAATATGAAATTCCTGCCTAAATAAGCAACCATAATCATCAAAGTAATAAAATGTAGAAAATAAAATTTTTTGGCCTTAGAAATCATATACTGAAAAGAATATTTCCAATTGTCAGGCATAATTCTATCACTATAATTGTAGGCCATCATATATCCTGAAAGGAGAAAAAATATTTCAACCCCTCTGGCACCAAAATCAAAATATTTAGTATCCGAAATAAGCCATCCTGCATGATTCAAAAATATCATTAGATATCCTAGAAATCTCAACCCCTGTATGTTTAATATCTTCCTTTTCATGAGTTATCTTAATTCCCTATCCTAAAAATTTAATAGATGTCCGCAAGGAACAGATAATGTTATTTATTCCCTTAAGAGTATATGTTTCTGCCACAACAGGATCCCCATTGTTACAGTAACAAAAATCTCCGTGATGAGCATGGCCATTGAAACACCATTTTCCTGGAAGAACAATATCAATGGAACAATAATTATCAAATTTAATACAGAGGCCAAAAGGAGTATCCTGCTGTATATCTTTTCCATTCCTAATGGCAACATTGTTTCATATCCAAAAATATTACTAAGGGCAACAATAAGTGGAACAAATGCCATTATCTGTAAAGGCAAAATAGAATGTATGTATTTACTTCCAAGTAACCAGGGAATTATTATTGGCGATCCTATTAAAATAATTACCCCACCCATAATTCCGCCCAACACATAAACAAACATTTGTTTTTTTAAAAAACGAATAGCATTGCTAAAATTCAGCTTGAATTGTTGGCTAATAAATGGATAAATTGCATCATTAATAGCACTGATGCCTCGTTTGATACAGTTCAATAATTTATCTGCACCACTATAGTAACCAACTATCGTATTATTAGTCAAAATTCCAAGTAAAACAATATCCGTATTAGTATACAAACTAATCGCAAGATTAGAAACAAAGATTTGTCGTGCTTCCGAAAAAGCTGTTTTTATATTTTTTAAATCTGGTTTCTGTAATATGCCTGGAAACTTATTCGCAATCAGAATCAAGGAAAATATACCAGCTATAAATGGGGTGCATGATTGTAAAAATGCCGCAAGTACATAATTATTTTCAGAAGATACAAACATAAATATACATAAAATGGACAATGTTCTTCCTACTATGTTAATAATAGTAATATAGCGCATCTGCTGAATTCCCTGGAAAAACCAGATAGGAAATAAAACATTTCCTACTACAGAGATATATACAGCACCAAACAAATTCCAATCTAATTCTATGATATGCAGTAAGCTGATAAACCATAAAGCCAAACAAAAAAATATTGAGACAACAAACAACAAAATAATTTTAGCCCACATAAATGTTGAAAAAATCAATGGTATTTCCGCTTTTGAACATCTTGCCAGAGCCCTTGGCGCTGTAAGATTAAAGCCATAGTCAATAAACAGATTAAAATAAACTACAACACCCTGCATAAAAGCAACAGCGCCAAAATTTGTTGGTCCCAATACACGCAAAAGATATGGAACCAAAAGAAATGATAAGAGATATTCCAATCCTCTTAACGTAACCATCGAAAAAATATTCTCAACGAGAATATTTTTTTTATTCTTCATCTACTCATCCTCAAATTCACTAAAAAGCAATCCTAAAAATAATGGATAGGTTATCCAGCCAACGGCACTAAACATCGCAACAATCTGTCCGGATAAAATTATGGAAATTGTAGCTATTTTTATATCATGCAATTGCTTTTTATTTTTCCACAATTTCCATCCACATAATGCCATAGGACAAAGGAAAAAAAATACCCCTACTGCACCATATTCAGAAAAAATAAGTAAAAATTGGTTAGTAGTTGGAAACGGACTCTTTAATGGTCCATTTTTGCTGTAACCTTCTAGCCACAGTTTAATTTCCGGATCGTTATGTCCATAGAACTGTGCATAAGGGAGAATATACACATCTTTGAGATCTTTTCCAACGCCCCACACAGGATGATTAATTCCTACTTGCCAGCATGATTTAGCCATTACCAGTCTAGTTCCATTTGAGCGGGCATTACTTTCTTTTACAGATGCAATATTATTCTCTATATATTCTTTGGCTAAGTTTCCACGATTTCCAGCCATATATGCAGGAAGAAGAGTACACAAAAAAGACAATCCAACTATTATACAGAGTTTAATAAAAGATTTAATATATTCTTTCTTTTGTGTCTGAAATAGTAAATATATAAAAAATAAAGCACCTTCTCCCAAGAATAATCCTAATGCTGTTCTTGCTTTGGAAAGAAATATCATTAGTGTGAAATAAAAAAGCATTATACTTAATATTCCCTTTTTAGCCCAGATTTTATTATTTATATATTCATACATCAAAAAAGCTTCACATATTGCTGCTATAATGCCAAAGTGAGGTGGTTCAGGGCATAAACTCCGAAGCTGACCCTTCCAAATTAACGGTGGCCACCAATTATATCCTCCGGATACATCAGTAAACCAAGGAGTTGTCAGCATTAAAAGCTTTTTGGAAATCCCTGCATTAAAAAGTAAATAAGGTATTTCCATTAGGCTATACAAACCCATAAATATGGCCAAAACTATGAATGCTTTTTTTATAAAATCAAAGCCGTCAAGTTTATTGCCCTTGAAAAGACAATAAACTTGGTAAGGAAACAAAAAATAGATAACTAAATCTAATGTTACATTCTTGATTCCACGGAAGAAAATCCACCACGGGAGTAAATCATCATAACTTATATTAATTGGTACTATTTCTAAAAACTTTTCCAACTTGTAAATATGAAAATATTGCAATTGCTTATAAGGATAATAAGCTACCCCCACCCCTAAGCTGATTAAAGCAGTTATATACACAAAAATGAAAAAAAATAAAAATTTTCGATTTCTATGTATTGGATAAACAATAAGTTCAATCACAAAAAAAATTATTCCAATATAAAGGGTATATCTTGAAAGAATAGTACCAAAAGATTGAATGGTTATTTGTTTTGGAATTGCCCCAAATGGTAAAAACAAAATAGTAAAAAATAACAGCATCCGTTGTATTTGTTCCAACCTATATTGCATACAATCACCTATATTTTACTCTATCAATTTGAATCCATTAACCTTTTTATAGCATTATATGTGAAATATCCAGAACGCACTTTATAGGATAAATCCACAATATTCTTGTACATCCGATTATACTGGGGCTCAGTCATTGTATCAAAAATCTTTTCTATTTCTTCTAATGAATCCACTGCTATTCCAATATTGTGTTTCAATACAAACTCGGCAATCGCGGACTGCCTCCAGACTATTAATGGGATTTGAGCCGCTATATACATTGAGGCCTTAAAAGGATTATTATAACGAAGATACTCCCCATATCTACCTTTACATGAAGTAATGCTTGAACCATCCCATACCAATCCAAAACTACCAGCTAAATTAAATACAATATCTTCTGCATCCAAATTTCCATGGTAGTTTATATAAGGTAAATTCCTTAAATTTTCATAAAAAAAAGGCCCATATATATCAAACATAAGCTGATGATTTTTTAAGTTGCCCAACTTATTAATAAACTCTGATTTTTTTAAATTTCCTGCGTATACAATTCTGCGCGAGAATTTTCGTAAATTGTCTTTTTTTAAGAGCTCATCTTTTACCAGGTAATCGAAAATATTTATATTCACAATATTTTTAACTGTTAATCCATTATCTTTTAATTTTTGCTCCATATTTAGATTGTGAAGCATTAATCCATTGGCCTTATTCAATAAATTGGCCTTATTCAATAATTGGACTTCTTTATTTATATCTTGATTATTATTGCTACGTAATGAATCTATATCATGAACCAATAAAATAACTTTATTCCTGTTAATAAATCTCTGATTCAAAATTTTTTCAAATACTCTGCCCTTAGCAAATGGATAATGAAAAATAACCGTATTATTTTTAGCCAAAATCAACCTAAGCAATAAGCTCAATCGTTTGGGATTGAAATAATAACATGCTTTCTGTAATTTATTTTTATGCTCAACATCTAAATAAGATACTCCTATATTATTGAAAGACTCATATGGAAATCTATTCAGTATCAGTTCCAAATCCTCAATTGCTTTTGAGGTGGCATGGACTTCTGACTCAAAATTTAGAATTTCACTAAACCGATATATCTTCATAATTCCTCCGCCGGACTACTAATATCTTTTTTTATATTATTTCCAAAGGTCTATTGCCTCTTGAATAGCATTTGCCATTAATTCGCCCGTCATTAGCTTTTTTCTCAAATCCAGAACCCTAATACGCATTCTCTGGTATTGTTCTGGTGTAACAGCACTTACAACCTCATTAATATCATTTAAAGAATTTATACATAACCCCAGGTTATGCTTTCTAACAAAATCCGCGATACCTGAATCCTTCCAACAAATTATCGGCATTCCCGAAACAATATACATCGGAAATTTAAAAGGAATGTTATATCTATTGTATTTACCATATTTACCATTTTCCGTATCAATAGAATTTCCATCCCAAATAAGGCCAAAACTCCCTTTCAATTCTGTTAAAAGCTCTATTGGCGAATAGTTCCCCCAATATCTCACATTCTGATTAAGCACCAGTGCTTTCTGCCTGTCTTCATAAAACGGACCATAAAGATTCAGCTTAAACGGCTTTTTTAATTTATTAAGTTGATCTAAAAAACTACTTTTTCTTAAATTACCCGCAAAAGCTATTTCATTAGTTAAATGTCTTTCCAATGGTATAAAGTCAGGAACTATGTAGTCATATATGTCCATAGTAAGAATATGTTTTACTTGGACCCCATGATTAATTAACCAATTTTTCATATTTTTCCCCTGCATAAGGATTAATCCATGAGCAAGATTCAAAATATCTATTTCTTCTTTTTCATTTACAGACTCCATTCGAATTGAGTCGACATCATGGACTATTAAAAAAACCTGGTTTTTTTCCATCATATTCTTCATGATGTGGTCAAAAATTTTTCCTTTATAAAAAGGATATTGCAAGAAAATATTTTTATCATGAATTCTGCTCAAGCTATACAACAACCGAAGCTTATGCATAGAAAAATAATAAAAAACTTTATCTAATTTGGATTTTCCCTCTACTTCAATGGATGAAACGCTTTCTTTGTTAATATATTTATCTTTAAGTGTCCGTTCAAGACAATAATCTACATCATAAATTCCTTTAGCTGCAGCAAAATTTTCGCTGTTATTAAGAAAATCTTCCTTAAAATAAAAAAAATCATTTCTTCTTTTCATAGTCATATATTTTGTAATAAAAACGTTTGAAGCTTCATCGCTTCACTTCTATTATCATACCCATGTGTACATATACTATCTTCAGGAGTGCTACGTTCTTTTTTATGTAAATTTTTCAGAGCATATTTTGCCCACTCTTTTGGACTATCATTTATTGATAAATATGTAATTAATGGAGAAACTTTCGATTCACTGGGAATATTATCAGATGCTAAGCATGGTAAGCCGGTTGCCTGGGCTTCAATTAAAACTATGCCTAATCCTTCGAATCTTGATGGTAAAATAAAAACATCCATCGCCATCAACAATCTATTAACATCTTTTCGGAAGCCAAGAAATTTTACATTTCTCTGCAATCCCAGTTTGTTCACTAATTGCGTGACGATAGACCGGTCTGGGCCATCTCCTACTAATAAAAGCACACTATCTTTATTTTCCTTCACAATTTCTGTAAAGATACGAATCAAATATTCATGATTTTTTTGATAGCTAAATCTTCCAATATGACCTACTAAAAATGTATTCGGACTAATTCCCAACTTTGTTCTTGTATCATTTCGTATCTTTTCAGAATATTCAAAATTTTTTAAATCTATTGCATTGTGAACTAAATGTAAATTCCCAATATTTTTCCTACTAAATAAAAACTCTCCAGCCAATTTGGAGCATGCCAATTTATAATCAATAAGTCCACTCCAAAAAAATCTAGAAAAAACATGATAACATTTAAAAATTAAACGCTTCCATTTTTTTCCACGATCAATTGAGCTTGCGTGTGCATGAACTATTATTTTGGGCGCATGTCCAAAATGTGCGGCTAAAACAGGCCAAATATGACCAAAAGATAGATTAAAATATACAGCGTCATATTTCCCGTCCCGCACTATTTTTCGAATATCATTGAAATAAGCAAAAGGATGCTTCAAACTGGAAATCTTTATGAACTTAGCCCCTTGTTCCTCCAATACCCCTGAAAACCACGGCTTACCTTTAATGTATAAGAAGTCATAATGTATAACATCTTTATCCATAAATTGATAATTATTATAGATACTCTCTGTTACACCATCTCCCGCATCAGAAACAAAGCACTGTAAAATCTTTTTCCCCTGCTTATTGTCCAAAAAACTTTCGTTTAAGGAATCTACCAATTTTTTTCACCCAATTTTGCTTTTCAAAATAATCCACATTGCACTCATAATATGGATATCCTTTAGTCTCAAGCCACACGTCTAATAGCAATTCGTCAATAAACCATCTTTGCTCTGGTTTGGGATATTTAGAAAGATCTACTCTCTTTTCAACCTCAAACATAACACCAAACCACCAAGCACAGAATTCATCAAAATAGTCTTTCCGCATAACAAACATATTAAACATATGTGCCCAGGTTCGGTTCATAAAAATATCCCAGCCCTTTTTATATTCAGGATACTTTTCTTCTATAACTTTCAATGCAGCATCCAACTGCTCTCTTGGGTGCGCATGCAGATAATGTTCCTGATTTGTCTCTATACGATATTTTCTTTTATCTGCTACAACAATCGGATGTTTTGACAGAAGGATTTCCCAATCTTTTCCAGTAAGAATATCCTGTCTCTTTTGTTCAATAGATCGTAAAAAGAATCCTTTATGCGTGAAATAGCGTCGGTAATGGACAAGACCTACATAGTCTGCCTTCAGATTTTTCCAAGCCCAGTAAATACCAGTTAATTCACAATATGCTGGATTTCGATCAGATATATTGTCTCCTGTATCATCCCCAGGCAAGCCAAAAGATTCATTGCCTTTTTTCCCTACATGTATAGGAAAATAAACCGGATCAGATGGTTTCCAATAGGGTTTATGCATTGCAATTAAAATTTTAATATTCATAGTAAAGTCTAATCAATCATTCCAACTCTTTTTCAACAAGACGCAGTGCAGAAGCTACTACTTTATCCATATCATAATACTTATATTCACCTAAGCGCCCACCAAAAATAACATCAGACTCATTTTTAGCATAATCTGCATATTTTTGGTAAAGCTCCTGGTTGCGTTTATTATTGACCGGATAATATGGTTCATCGCCTAAGTGCCAGGTCGCTGGATATTCCTTTGTTATCCAGGTAACCGGCTGTTTTCCAAATTCGAAATGCTTATGCTCAATAATTCGAGTATATGGTGTTTCACGATCCGTATAATTGACGGCTGCCACCCCTTGATAATTTTCTATGTTGTGCTTTTCAAATTCGAATCGAAGACCACGATATTCCAAGGTTCCCAGAACATAATTAAAATACGCATCAATCGGTCCAGTATATACAATCCTTCTTGCGATATTGCGATATAGGTCTCTTTCCTTAAGAAAATCAGTGTTTAACCGCACTTCAATTCCTTTCAATAAATTATTGATTATCACATTATATCCACCAACTGGAATTCCCTGATACCGATCATTAAAATAATTATTATCGTAAATATAACGAACCGGCAACCGCTTGATAATAAAGGCCGGTAATTCAGTGCATGGTCTCCCCCACTGTTTTTCAGTGTAACCTTTAATCAGCTTCTCATAAATATCGGTTCCAATCAGAGAAATGGCCTGTTCCTCCAGATTCTTTGGTTCTGTAATCCCCGCTTCTTTCCGCTGCTCGTCAATTTTTGCAGCTGCCTGGGCAGGCGTAATAACCCCCCACATCTGATGGAATGTATTCATATTGAATGGAAGGTTATAGAGTTCGCCTTTATAATTAGCAATTGGGGAATTGATATAATTGTTAAATTCAGCAAACTGGTTTATATAATTCCATATCATCTTATCTGATGTATGAAAAATATGGCCGCCATAGCGATGAATATTAATTCCATCTCTATTCTCACAGTAAATATTTCCGCCCAAATGACTACGACGCTCAATAACGAGGCATGTCTTTCCTCGTTTTGTAGCTTCATGAGCAAATATTGAACCAAATAAGCCACTACCTACTATCAGATAGTCATATTTTTTCATAACCAGTTCCTCACTAATCTAAAACTATGTCTTCAACCCAAACAAAAATGTAATGATTAAATCATTACTAACATCCGCAAATTTTATCAGCACTAAAAAGCCTCATCATCATATGAACAAAAATCATATGAAAATCTTCAGTCACCTGCATATCGTCAACAGGTACATGCAGATGATAGTCAGCCAACTCTCTTAATTTGCCACCATGATATCCGGTCATTCCGACAATCTTGGTCCCAATTGATTTTGCATAAGAAACGGCATTTACAATATTCTTAGAGTTTCCACTCCCGGAAATAGCCAGAACAAGATCATCTTTGGTAACAACATCCTTCAGCTGCAATTCAAAAATCTTATCATAAGAAATATCATTAGCAATGGCTGTAATAATAGGAATGTTGTCATTGAGGCAAACAAATTTAAACTTTCTTCCCGTATTCAACGATACGCCCTTGTTAAAGTCACATACCATATGACTGGCAGTAGCTGCACTTCCCCCATTGCCCATCACAAAGATAGTAGCTCCTCTGTTCCAGGCATGATAAATTGCTTCCATGGCATTATTGATTTCTTCAATGTTTAACTTACTAAAGGCCTCTATATCCCTGTTTAAATATTCTCTGATTGAATTTGTATAGTTCATACTGCGTCCCCATATCAATACTTACGGTTCTTTTCCCAATTCAGCGCTGTAGTCAATATGTTTTCAAGTGAACTCTGTTCAAGCTTCCAGCCCAGCAGCTTTTTAGCTTTCTCATTAGATGCCACTAAAACAGCCGGATCTCCCGGACGACGTCCAACTATATCGTACGGTACTTTAAGACCGCTTACTTTTTCAAACGCCTTGATGATTTCCAGTACAGTAAAACCAGTCTGACTACCCAGATTAAACTGTTCAGAGCAGTTATGTTCCATAATATACTTTAGTCCAAGATAATGCGCGGCTGCCAGATCTTCTACATGGACATAATCGCGAACACAGCTGCCATCTCTGGTATCGTAATCGTCGCCAAATACCTTAAGTTTTGGTTCTCCATATAACGCAGATTTGATTACCAGTGGAATCAAATGGCATTCTGGATTATGTGCTTCCCCGATTTGTGAATCGTGAGAACAACCAGAAGCATTAAAATAACGGAATGAACAGGAGTGAATGCCATAAGCTGTTTCAAATTCTTTCAGCATGTGTTCTCCGATTAACTTAGTCCTTCCATATGGGTTAATTGGATTCTGAGGATGCTTTTCATCAATCGGGGTATAGACCGGTTCCCCAAAAGTGGCCGCAGAAGAAGAAAATACTATGTATTTTACGCCTGTTTCAACCATAGCATCCAACAGATTCAGCATATTAGATACATTATTATGATAGTATCTGGATGGCCTTGCGACTGAATCAGGAACAGAAGCAAAAGCAGCAAAATGAATTACTGCATCGATTTTTTCTTCGGTGAAAATCTTCTTCATAAGTGCTTTGTCACCAAAGCTTCCTTTAATGAATTTTCCGGCAACCACGGATTCTTCATGTCCATCACTCAAATCGTCAAGAACTACTGTATTAATTCCTTTTTCATGAAAATATCTGTTGCAATGACTTCCAATATATCCAGCACCACCAGTAATTAAAACATTCATTTTTCTTCCTCCCTGATAATCCACTCGGCAGCTTCCATAAGACTTGAGCAGTCGTAATCTGCGCCATAGTTAAATCCATTAATTGAAATGGTACTTATACCAAATTTTTTACCTGCCTGAATATCCGTTACACTGTCGCCTACCATGTAAGAATGATTCTTATCTATATTATATTCGTTTTGCGCCTGAAGAAACAATCCAATCTCAGGTTTCCTGCAATGACATGTACCCTTATCATGCGGGCATACATAAATCCGATCTATATGAGCACCATGCGCTGATAATTCTGTCTGCATATTCTGATGAATAATATTCAGGTCTTCCATGGTCATCAGACCACGTGCAATTCCTCTCTGATTGGTCACCAGAACTACCACAAAACCATGATTATTTAATAAATGAATAGCCCTTATAGTTTCCGGAAGGAATGTGAATTCCTTCCAGTTCTTAATATAATCATGAGGGGCTGCTTTTTCATTTATTACACCATCGCGGTCTAAAAAAACAACTTTACTCAAAGTAAACAACCCGGCTTCCATAGTTAGAAACTTCAAAATCAAGCTCGTTTAATTCCAGAGCGTCACGAACTGACTGCTGATATTGTTCATCGCAGTACAGGAGTATAAATCCACCCCCGCCAGCACCAAGCAGCTTACCGCCAGAAGCTCCTGCATTCAACGCTTTCTGATAAAGTTCATCGATCTGCGGATTACTGATTCCAGAAGTAACTGATTTTTTCTTTGCCCACGCTGTATCAAGCATTGCCGCAAACTCAGAGTCAAATCCTTTAGTGGTTAAATAGGATTTCATCTGATTTGCCTGGTCTCTCATAAAAGTCAAGACTTCCATCTTATTTTTTGTATCTTTACTTTGTCTGGATAATATTCCATCGGCACTTCTACGAACACCAGTATAAAACATCATCAGTTTACGATTCATATTGCGCAAATCATTATTTGACACAATAATCTTTTCTCGGCGAACCTCTCCATTTCTTTCGAATGTAAAGTAATTGATGCCACCATAAGCAGCTGCATACTGGTCCTGTTTGCCAATTGGATGACCAAGCACGTCAATCTCAATCTGGCAGGCCCGCTTAGCTAATTCTTCAGACGAAAGTCTTTCACCAACATAAGTGTAAAGAGCATTGAGAAGGCCTACTGTAAAACTGCTGCTGGATCCCAAACCGGTACCTGAAGGGATATCTGCGATAGAAGTTATTTCTATCCCACCAGTAATACCTACCATCCGCAAACACTCACGAGCAATATCATGCTTTAATTCGTCCACATGATTTACTATTTCTGTCTGTGAATAACTCATTCTAATGCTATTATCAAAACGTTTATTCACCGTAATATAAATGTATTTATCAATTGCTGTGCTGACAACTGCACCATATCCATTTTTATAAAAAGCCGGTAAATCAGTGCCGCCTCCAGTAAAGCTGATTCGTAAAGGCGTCTTTGTAATAATCATTTCTTCCATTCCTCCTGTGCCTTGTGATAATTCTTCATCGTTCCTATATCTAAAATATATTCCTTTACCTCATATCCAGCCATTTTCCCCACAAGCATTGGCAAAACATCTTTACCCATATCAATTTCTCCATTGTGATTCGGGATAAAATTGAATAAGCTTTGGCTCGCCACATATATTCCTGCATTTGCAAGATTGCTTTTAGGATGTTCAGGCTTTTCAATAAATTCAGTAATTATATTATTTTTATCAACGGTTGCAATACCACAGCCGGTCGGATTATTTGTATGAAATAATCCCATGGTAAGAACAGGATTCAGTTTCTTATGGAAAGCTGCCAATGCTGTTAAATCAGCATTCGTCAGATTATCCGCATAGCAGATAAGAAAGCTATTTTCCCCAGCCACAAAATCACGATTTTTACTTAGTGTTCCTGCACTTCCCAGCAAAATCGGTTCATATGATTCAATCATTTTGGTATGGTGTTCTGGATTTTTATTATAAAAATCGATAAATTTTCTTACACTTTCCGGAAGATAATGTGTATTAATCAGTACGTCCGAAACGCCATGCTTTTCAAATAAATCCATCCACCATGCAAGAAGAGGCTTTCCCTGAATAGGTACCATGCATTTGGGAATAGTATTAGTTATAGGTCTCAGACGTGTCCCCAGACCCGCCGCCATCAAAAATGCTTTCATTAATAAGCTCCCTTACCACATAAAACAATTTTTACTGTTCTAAACAATAAAACAAAATCAAGCCAGACGCTCCAATTATGAACGTACCAGACATCCATAGTTACTCGTTCTTTATAATCCACATCACTTCTTCCACTTACCTGCCATAAACCAGTAATTCCAGGACGTACCATATAATATTCATCAATATATTTTTCATACCTGGGCACTTCATTTTCAGTTATTGGTCGTGGACCTACAAGACTCATCTGCCCAATTAATACATTAAATAATTGAGGCAATTCATCCAGACTGGTTCGGCGTATAAAATGTCCTGCTTTAGTAATTCGTGGATCATTTTTCAGTTTGTAATATTCCTCATATTCTTTCCGGGCTTCTTCATCCTTTTCTAACAAAGAATGAAGTATCTCATCGGAATTAACACACATACTTCTAAACTTATAAAACCCAAATTTCCGCTTATTTCTACCTACAACCCATCTTTTATAAACAATAGGTCCTGGAGAATCCAATTTTACATATAAAGCAACAAATAGTAATAAAGGTGAAAAAAAGATAATTCCAAATAATGACAATATTATATCAAATAATCTTTTAATAATCTGATTGGGCCGGAATGCCAGATTATTTTTAATATTGAGCATCATGATACGGGTATCAAAAAATGATTCTACTTCCACGTTGGACATAGGTACCCCTACCAGATTAGGTACTACGCTAACGTAAGGAACGAGAGTCTGCGCACGATAAAGGAGATTATTCAATTGGTCCTGTGGAAGCCCAGGTGCTGCAATAAGTATATCCTGAACTCCTGTACTGTCTATAACCTTTTCCAGATCTTCAAATCCGCCAAGAATTGGATACTTATCTGCATTAACGGATGAAGGGGTAAAGTCTTCGAGGAATCCTACAACCTTGTAGTTTATAAACACATTGTGATGTGCTTCCTTAATAGCAGCGTCTGCTGTTTTTCCCGCCCCGACAATCAGAACTGGAATTTTAAGGCCTGGAGTTTTCCTTATCACAAGTGCCGTTATGTATTTTTCTAGCACCAGGAGAGCATAAACGATAACAGCAAACAGCCCAACATAAAGGCGTGATACCTGTCCGGATACCTGGGTGAGGAACATGAGGATGATAGAAAAGGCAATGCCCCCCAGGCAGGCTTTGAACAGCTTTTCCAGTAACTGTGCACTGGTATAATACATTGAATATATACCTACAAAAGCCAGTGCCAGGAGGAATACTGCCGGTGTTACTATATATATGTATACGGCACTCACCTGGAATATGTTTCCCATGAGGAAATTCCGGATATGGAAGGCCATCCATTCGGCCAGTAAAATTCCTATGTAATCGCCACAAAGATATATGCATTTGCTTATAAGGCGAATCATCGAAGCACTGCAAGGCTTCTTCTTTGCCTGTTCGTTCAACGATTGCATTCTTTTCTCCATTGTTAATTGTATTTATAAATATCGATGTTCTTATTATAGTCAAATAGGTATCCCCTATCTATTATATGGAGATACCTATTTCAATTGCTATTGCTTTCCAGCATATGGTCAAGAATCTGCACAATTTCCAGTGCACTGTCTTTTTTATCATGTCCGCAGGCGCTGGCCATTTGCTGCAGTTTTTCTTCATTTCGAAGCAGTCCATCTACTGTATCGGCTAATTCATTTTTCCGAATCCAGACCGCACATCCCTGTTCTTCCAGGTGCTGTGCATTGGCCCGTTCCTGTCCGGGAAGTGCGTTCACCAGAACCATGGGCAGGTTCATAGTCAGCGCTTCTGTGCAGGTAAGAGCACCCGGTTTGGTGACAATGAGTTCGCTCTTGCTCATCATTTCTGCCACTTTATTGGTGTAGCTGTGCAAATCCACCGGATGCCGGAGGCTTGGCCGGATAGATGCCACTTCTTCATACAGATTGATATTCTGGCCCGTGGCTATGATAAACTGGCTCACGGAATCAATCTTATCCAGACGGAGAAGGGTATCTGTAATATTTCCGAGTCCCAGCCCCCCGCCCATAATGAGCACGGTCCCTTTTTCCTTAGGCCTTGGATTTTTCAGTTCTTCATAGAAGGATTTACGAACTGGAATTCCCGTGGTGTGAATAATATTTCTTGGCACATTATGGGATTCCAGTTTGCGTGCCAGATCCTCTGAAGGGACGCAGTAGGCATCCAGATGTTTATAAACCCAGAGCTGATGAATGTCAAAGTCTGTGATGACTCCAAGAAGCGGGGTGTTAATATCCCCCTCCTTCTTCAGCAGATTGGCTGCACAGGCCGGAAATGGATGAGTAAATAACAGAGCATCCGGTTTCAACACGGTAATCAGCCTCTTCATCCGCTTTCGGAAGCTCCAGGAAAGAAGACTCTGAAACGTCGCACCTAAATGCCTGTTCTGTGAATTGCTATATAGACTATCGTACATTTCAGGAAATATACGAATCATTTTCAAATAAGATTCTTTTAAGACGTGATCTATGGAAAGAACATCCCGGGACAGGAAGTCCAGCACGCGAACCGCATCATCCGGATGCACCTGTTTGATGGTCTCCGCAATAGCCCGAGCTGCCTGAGAATGCCCCTCTCCAATAGAAGCTGTCATGATGAAAAATTTACGTTTCTTCTGCATTTTTCTCCTCATATACATTTATATATTCTAACATAAAAGTAAGGTTATGTGCAGGAAAAGGTGAGATGAAACTCATGGACCGCAAGCCTTCGGCTCGAGACGGCAAAATTTCAAAAAGAAATTTCGAGACTACGCCTTAACATCAAAAGGAAGGTCGGTATGCTCCCCGAGGAGAACAGGGGGAATTCTGCGAATGGCCTCTTTTATGGATAAGGCAGACGGAGCTATCAGCACGCTTTCCTATGCTCTAACATACCGCGTTCTACTTTCCACCATTCGACAAGCGGATGGATTCGAGACAACGGATTGTCTCGAATGCCTGCAAATCCTTGATATCTTAATATATGGCAGGCGGGTCTGCTGTAAAGCTGGAGATTGGACATTGTGCACTATATTAGGATATGGTCTTCCAGAGAGGGAAATATGTGATATCCTTCTGCTTTCCTTTATTCAAACAAAGTGAAATCAACTATCCACCGACTTCGTCGGTCCCCCTTTCTCTCCAGAACGGGAAACGTTTTGCATGCTTCCGTTAATCAGCTTTTGCATTCTTGCCCTTTGCAAGAAGAGGACATTTGGTATCCAGGTCCGTATTAAAGCTTGATAAGGGTAAGAATGAAGATCGCCTGGTTACAATAATCCCAGAACAACAGCATGCTTTCCTTCATTCCAACATAGAGGAATCGATGATGTGAGAAGCTCATCTATGCTATACTTTTCCCAGGACTAAATTTAAATTATGGAGGCAAAGCTCATAAATGAACATTTTATATTTTGTAAGACATGGCCAGACAGCATGGAACGATATAGGCCGTTTTCAGGGATCTACGGATGTGCCTCTGAATTTGCTGGGCATTGAACAGGCAGAAAAAGCCGCTCTGGCATTGAAGGATATCCATTTTGATGCTATCTATTCCAGTCCTCTGAATCGTGCACAGGTGACTGCACAGACCATTGCACGTCCTCATCAGCTCACTGTGCAGGTTGAACCTCGAATTGCGGAAATCAATTTTGGTCAGTGGGAAGGAATGACTTTTGAAGAAATTGAAAGAAAATGGCCAGGACGAATCAAGGAAATGTACATACATCCTGATACCGTAGACATTCCAGGCAGCGAAACCTTTGCCGATGCAGAAAGCAGAACCATGGGTTTTCTCAATGAGCTGATTAGTGCCAACGACAACAAAACCTTCCTCATAGTCAGCCACGGAGCTGCCATCCGAACAATGATTTGCGGCCTCCTCCAGATTCCCCTCGACAGAGCCTGGCTCTTTTCCCAGGGCAATGCCAACATCACCAGAATAGAAGCGCTGAAAGACGGAAGGAATATCGTCAGAACACTCAATTCAACGGCACATTTATCAAGATGAGGGAAAATACTCTTATGAAAATAGAGAACACTAAGTATCCCTTATCGTTTCATACGCATGCTAACTGACTACCGGAAATACCACAATAATCCTGAATTTTCCTTTTCGCACACAAAAGACCGAACGAATCCTTATTTCATTTGATTCGTTCGGTCTTTTGTGTTTTAATTCTTGAAACCAGTGAATTATTATAATTTTAAAGTTTTACTGCATAAAAAAAGGTAATTGTGATTTTTCACAACTACCTTTTTGCGTTCTTTATGTCAGAAGTTAATCTGCTCTTATTCTGCAGATACGAAGAGTGGGTAGAGTGGCTGGTCGCCTTCGTATACTTCAAATTCTGCATCTTCGTATTTAGCTTCTGCTTCTTTTACGAATGCCTTGCAGGTTTCTTCATCCAGGTCAGCTCCGTAGTAAACGGAAATGACTTCGGTGTCATCGGTTACGAGCTGTTCAAGGATATTGAAGAAAGCGGTCTTCAGATCTTTGCTGGTGATTACTTTGTGATCTGGAGCCATGGCCATGAAATCATCCTTGTGAATAATGGTATCGCCTATCTTACTATCGCGTACTGCGGTGGTAACCATACCTGTGGTAATTTCGCCAAGGCTTTCGGTCATAGCGGCTGCATTTTCTTCCGTGGAAGCATCCTTGGAGAAGGCCATAGCTGCAACAAGTCCCTGCATTGGATCTTTAGATTCGACAATGGTTACCTTATCGCCTACCCATTTCTTGAGCTGCTTAGCTGCAAGAATGATGTTCTTGTTATTCGGCAGAATAATGTACTTTTCATAGTGTCCGTCTTCCATAGCGTCAGAGAGTTCCTGAACGGATGGGTTCATGGACTGTCCGCCGGATACTACGTCACAGCCAAGCTTGGTATAGATATTTTCCCAGCCTTTGCCGGAAACGACGGCCAGAATTCCCAGAGGTTTCTTGGCAATCTTTTCCTGTCTTGCCTTGTTCTTGTGGAACTGGTCAATCATGTTGTCACACTTGATGTCATGGAGAATTCCCCAGGATCCAGCCAGATCCAGTACGCGGCCTGGCTTGCGGGCATGGATATGTACCTTGACGAGGTTATCCCCTTCCGCTACAATCATGGATTCACCCCAGGACATGAGCTGCTTACGCACTTCTCTTGCGCCAATCTTGCATGGGCTGATGATGAATTCTGTACAGTATGGATAGTCGATGGAGAAATCTTCGCCCTTGGCTTCCAGTCTCTTGATAACCGGCTGCATTGGTTTTACATCCACATCGGCCACCTTGCCGGTAAGGCCATTGAGACAGCCAATCAGGAAGAATACCAGCCCCTGGCCGCCTGCGTCGACAACGTTTGCGTCAGCCAGAATCTTAAGCTGCTTTGGTGTTCTTGCCAGTGCTTCTTCTCCGGCTACAATAGCGGCTTCCAGTACCTTACCAAAGTCTGGTTCTACGCGAATGACTTCACGTGTACCCTTGGCAATGCCTCTGGCTACAGAAAGGATGGTCCCTTCCACCGGTGTGGTAATAGCACGGTAAGCATAGAGGATACCATACTGGAATGCCTTACTCATCTGACGGCAGGTAGCTGTCTTCTTGCCATGCAGGCCTTTTGCCAGACCATGAATAATCTGGGAAAGGATAACACCAGAGTTGCCTCTGGCCCCCATAATGGCACCGGAAGCGGCTTTTTCAGCAATAATGCCAACTGGTTCATTTTCATCCATGGTTCCAATCATGCTGTACATGGAACGAAGAGTGTTCAGCATGTTGTTGCCAGTATCGCCGTCAGGAACCGGGAATACGTTCAGCTGGTTGATAATGTCATATTTCTGACTCATCAGCTGATATGCGCCAACTAACATATTCTTAAAAAGCTTACCGTCAATTACTGTATACATAAAATCTATTCCCCCAAATTAAGCACTTTCGAAAATAATTCCCACAAGACCGGGTCCAAGGTATGCTGCCAGTACAGCAGTCCCTGTAGAGCAGGTTACTTCAATATCCGGATACATTTCCTGTACTTTAGCCTGAAGTGCCTGTGCTCCTTCCAGGTTCATAATGTGGACAATACCAATGCGCTTGCATGGAGAATTTTCTTCCAGATATTTAACCATACGGGCAAGGGCTTTCTTTTCTGTTCTGACTTTATCTAATGCATCCACCTGATTTTCATCATTGATATAGATGACAGGCTTTATTCTGAGAATGCTTCCAATCAGACCGGCGGCCTTTCCAAGACGTCCCCCTCTTCTGAGGTAATCCAGTGTAGGCACAGTAAATACCGTGTGCATGTGAAGTGAAATATCATTCAGCCGGGAAACTATTTCGTCAAAAGGCACCTGGGCTTCTATCATTTCAAAGGTATCCTGAATCATCTGGCGCATGCCGATAGCCGTCGTATGAGAATCAATGACTGCTATGTTCTTGCGGCCACTCTGCCGGGCTGCCAGCCGGGCTCCGTTTACGGTGCCGCTCACGCCGGAAGTAAGATGGATGCATACAATGCTGTCTTCTTCAGGAATATCGTTGAATACACGCAAAAAATCCCCAGTGGAAGGCTGGCTCGTCGGAATGGCCGTCTTTTCTCTTTCGGAGAATTCAATGACCTGCTCAATGGTAATCTTGTCTTCATCTACATAGTTACCATCGACACAAAGGCTCATTGGAACCACATGGAGATTAGGGTGCTGAGCAAGCATTTCTGGCAGAACTGTAGCTGTAGTATCTGTCACAACATGAATCATTTATTCATCGTCCCTTCTAACTTGTGCTCTTAATTATTTCTGTAAGTTGTATTACTCAACAGGTATTTTTACAACCAGAATATGAGAAAAATAAATTTCGCCATTTCATGATTATAAAAATACAACACGAAAAGCTTTCGACTGCCTTATGTGCCGGAAAGCTTCACATCTTTCATTGATTCAGCTATTCATGAAATGATTGGTTCAGGTCATACTATTTCACTTTATGCTTTAACTATATCCCCCCATAGCCTGTCAGGTCAAGTTAAAGTTAATAATCAAACATATTACACGATGTACCGTTTCTCCGATTTTATCGTATAATTAGCGTTTACCTTTTCTTTATTTTTCATCATTTACTGGTTTATTATAACACACCTAGTGAGAAAAAACAGATTTTTTATTAGCTGGTGATAAAGCCTGATGATAAAAATTCTGTTTTTTCTGGATTTCAAGAATGACTTTGCATTCTTGGGGCTGTGTGAATTTCATAGAAATTCACAAGGCTGTGGCTTAATATCATATGGCCAAGGCTGTGCAATCCCTTCAGGATTGCAAGGGGTGGATACTGCGTATAGCATTTTTTTGTAAAAGAAAATGCAGACATCAGACAGAGGGAAGGAATTTGCCTGTTTCCGGGAGATAGAGGCCATGGGCATTCCCTTCTATTTTGCAGAGGCATATTCCTCATGGCAACGCGGAGCCAATGAAAATTCCAATGGCCTGCTCAGAGAATTTTATCCTAAGGGTACATTATTCTCTGCCATCAATCAGGAAGAGCTGGATAGAAGCGTGTCATTGATTAATGAAAGACCACGAAAATGTCTTGGATTCAGGTCTGCATCAGAGATGTTTACACAGGAAATTTCTAATTTGTGAGAAGTGTTGCGTTATTTATTGCAATTCGCCTAATAAGAATCTCTCTTCTCCTCCACTTTAGATCCCATTTGTCCCTTATCTCTGTCCTTATCGTTTAATCGGGATTTATCTTCTTTTCATGCTATAATTACAATAGGGTATAATTATTTATAATATTTTTAAGGAGTGTGGGAAAAATGAGGGGAAGTTTTAAAACTCTGTCTGTTTATCAGGATGCTTTGCATCTGGTTGATTTGTCTTATGAATTAATCAAGATTTTTCCAAAACAGGAAAAATACAATCTCTCAGATCAACTTCGCCGGGCATGCACTTCTGTGACGTTAAATATCGCAGAAGGAAATGGCCAAATGACAACCAGGGATTATATCAAATTCTTAAAGATTTCTGCAGGTTCGCTGAATGAAATGGAAGCCATAGCTGAAATCGCTATAGGGCAAAAAATGATTTCAGAACCCCACTTCCAGAAATTTACAAAACATATCGGCACCACCCGCTGGAAACTCATCCGCTTGATAAAACGTCTGCAGACACTGGAGTCACAAGAATAATAAGATGAGCCTATCTCACAGGCGGTGCACACCTTTACAAAGTATGCAAGGCTGTAGGAAGCCGCTCAAGCTCTATTGACATTAAAAACAACACTTTTGGCCCCTATATCCCTGAAAGAACAGTTAAAAGGAGGAAAGAATCTGATTTTACAGATTCTTTCCTCCTTTTACGTTATCTATAAGGCCATACGCAGTATCCACCCCCTGTACTTCCCTCCAGGGAGTACACAGCCCTGTCTTTTGATGTTAATACACCGCCTTATAGGCGGAACGCTTATACAGCCTTGTGAATTGTAAGCAATTCACACAGCCCTTGAGCTCATTTATGAGCTCAAAAATACACTTCCGTTACTCCGGCCCCGCCGTTCTGGGGGTTGGCGAGGTGGAATTCGGATACGAAGTTGAGTGTTCGGAGGTATTTGTGGATGCCTGCACGGAGGCTTCCGGTTCCTTTTCCGTGGATAATCTGTACCGGGGATATGCCTGCCATGAAGGCTTCGTTGAGGAAGCGGTCAATTTCAGGGATGGCTTCATCTACGGTCTTTCCCAACAGATTGATGCTGGTTTTAACCTGGGTAACCGATGGGTCTACGTATTTTTTACGTCCTGCATGAATACGGGTGGATGCTTTGGGTGTTGGGGCATCGGCACCGCGCTGCGGGAGGAAGCAGTTTTTCTTGTCTACGGTCGCCCGGATGATGCCGCAGAGGACGGTTATTTTCTTTCCGGAAACGGACTGAATGGTGCCATTGCTCCCCAGGGTATCAATATATACGGTATCCCCTACATTGAATTCTTCTGGCCGTTCACGTTTAGCTTCCAGTTTATTCTTTGGAATACTCATTCCGTTGACGCGGCCGCGTACTTTGCTGATATGGGCATTGAGTCCTTCTCTGTCCATCTGGGATGCTGTCTTCTTCAGGTCTTTGATGATGTTCTCAGACTGTACACGAAGGTTTCTCTTGATACTTTCAGCTTCTTCTCTGGTCTTATCCAGAATTTTCCTTCGCTTTTCAAAGAGAATGTCGCTTTCCTGCTTCAGATCATTCCTCAGTTCTTCTGCTTCTTTTACCATGGATGACAGGCGTATCTTTTCCTTTTCTACGTTCTGCATCTGCTGGTTCAGGTTGGCCATAACGGATTCCATATTGTGATATGGTGAGTTTTCCTTGAGTTTTTCCGCCCTGGCTATGACTTCATCCACCAGACCCAGGCGTTTGCATATGCTGAATGCATTACTGTTTCCTGCTACCCCGATAATGAGATGATAGGTCGGCATCAGTGTGACTTCATTGAATTCAACAAATGCGTTTTCAATACCTTCCGTCTCATAAGCCAGTTTCTTCATTTCGCTGAAGTGAGATGTGATAATAGTGGGTACGCCTTTTTTATAGAGATATTCCGTAACTGCTTCCGCCAGTGCTGCGCCTTCAATCGGGTCAGTACCTGATCCCAGTTCGTCCAGTATAACCAGATCATGGGAATCGCAGGTGCCGAGGAATCCGGACAGCTTAGTGATATAGCTGGAGAAGGTGGACAGGTTGTACTGAATGCTCTGATCATCCCCGATGATGGCATAGAAATGGTTGAACACAGGGAGTGTGGAACCTTCCTTTGCTGGTATGAACAGACCGGCTTGATTCATCAGTGCCAGAAGTCCCAGTGTCTTAATGGAAATGGTTTTGCCGCCTGCGTTGGATCCGGTGATGATGAGTATCTTGTAATCAATACCCAGCGGTATGGATGCAGGGACCACCTTTTTCGGATTAATAAGCGGATGGCGTGCCTCTTTCAGGTTTACCTGCCCTTCGGGAGAATACACGGCACGCACCGCATGCATATCCATGGCCAGTGTCCCTCTGGCAAAGATAAATTCAATCCTGGTAGCCAGTTTTGCATTTTCACGAATCGAGTAAGCGGACTTTTTTACTTCTCTGGTGAGCTGCTCCAGAATGGCATGAATTTCCGCCTTTTCACTCACTGCTGCTTCCGCCAGATCGTTGTTAAGCTGAACGGAAATCATTGGTTCCATGTACAGCGTCTGTCCTGTAGACGACCGGTCATGAACAATGCCGTCAAACTTATACCGGTATTCTTCCTTTACCGGAAGTACATAGCGTCCGTTTCTCTGGGTGATAATATTGTCCTGAAAATAGGAGGCCTGATTTCTGTCGTGAAGTATCCGCTGAAGAGAACGGCGGAGTCTGGATTTCAGGTTTTCCATCTCGCTGCGTATCCTGTGCAGCTTCGGGGAAGCATCATCCCGGATATTCCCGTTTTCTTCAAAAACCCGGTCAATCCGGCGCATAAGGTCATCCATAGGCTGCATGAGCATAGCGAGAGATTCCAGGGCCGGGTACACCATATGCCGGTCGCCTTCAAAGTAATGATGCATACGGCTGTGTGTGGAGAGCGTAGCGGAAAGATCCATGAATTCCTGTGGTGTTGCCGGAATATCTTTTTCCGCCTTTTCCAGCAGAGGCCCCACATCATGGGTTTCTCCCAGAGGTGTGGCAATTTCTTTCTGCAGGCAGATTGTGGCTTCTTCCGTTTCAGTGAGCCATTCCTGGATAACGCTCTGCTCAGAAGACGGCACCCATTCCATGGCCATTTTCTTTGCCAGGCCGGAAACGGCACGAGAAGCCAGCATTTTTCTTATTTCATCAAATTCCAGTGTGTGAAGAACCTGTTCATTCATTTACAATACACCTCGTAAAAAGTGACCTCGGGTTATTTCCCCGCTGCTTTCTGCAGAAGGAGCCTCCTTCCGGCCAGAAAGAATGTCCATGAAAGATTTTACCAGTGAATATGCGGGTTCGTCCCCTGCCCTTACATCCACACAGAGGCGGTTTAGCCCTGCATGAACCAGTTTATGTACATAGGGGCGCATATCCAGTATGCGGCTGTTGAGGATGTGCATGTGGCAGTATTCATCAGTCTTAAGCGGGAACATATGCCCTTCTTTATCTTTGAGGAAATAGCTGTCTTTCATACAGACGCCCGGACATTTCTTCTTTTCCCCATTAGTCAGGACCGCTTCAATGGCACAGTATTCAGAAACCATCATCTCGCTTCGTCCATATACGGTAGCTGATACAGGAATCCGGGATTCCTGTGCTATGCGATGAATCTGTGAAATGGTTAGCTCCGGGGACAGAGCCTGTCCTGAGAATCCCAGCTTTTCCACGGTACGGAGTGCTTCTGTATTGAATATATTCAGTGAAGCACCGCCCACCAGGGGTATTCCTTTCATATATTCATCCACCCAGTCCATCTGACCGAGAAAAGAAATTTCCATAGCATCCGGGCGCAGCGCGGTCAGCTGTTCCAGCTGCTTCAGATACCGTTCAGTATGCTTTTCCCGGAGGAGGCGAGGTGCCGCGAAAATAATCTTCGCCTGAGCGTTATGCGCCAGTTCCACAGCCTTTTCATAATCACTGAGCGGAATTGCGCGATGGTGATAGGATTCTCCGCCAAATACGATTTCTCCGGCTCCGGCACGGAGAGCTTCCTCTACCTGTTCCACAGTTTCCGCGCGTACGGAGATCTGAGGTTTCATGGAAAAATGTGCCTGAGGTACATCGGGCAATTGTACTGGATGGTCTTTAAAATTATGGGTCTTCTGCACGAATTCCTTTTCCAGTATGGAGGTCAGTTCTGCAGTTGCCTGCTGTCTCAGTTCATTAAGTACGCTTCTTGGAATCATGCATCCATCATTTTCCAGATGCACGGTTCCCAGGGCAAACGGGGTGTCTCCAAGACGCCCCAGCTGTTTTTCCGCCTCTTCCCGGGTGGTTACCCTTTTAAGGGCTTTCTGACAAGGAGCCGGGGATTCCAGAGAGACCATATGGTTATCCCGGTCGGTCATCAGCAACTGAAGTGGAGCATCCGGCATTGCATATACCGCAAAATCCACCACCCGTTTTCTCTGAGAATGAGCCGGTGAAATATGGTACTTATCTTCTTTAATCTGCCAGTACACCATGCTGTTTTCTTCCGGCTGTGTTTCCGCCAGACAGCTGTACCGGTTTCCCTTATCCCGGGAAATATCCTTTTCCGGAACAAAGATCATGCTCTTATTCTTCCCGATATAGGAAATGCCGAGTATTTCTTCTCTGCCGATACCATAGGTATCCTTAAAGGTAAAGCTGTGATGTTTCGCGGAAAGGACGCGGCCGGCTTCTACGCCGCGGTTTCCAGGGATAATGCCGGTCATCATATCCGCTCCCGGGCGGTCATGATAGTAGGACGCGGTAAATCCACGGTAAAAACGCCGTTCCAGACGTTTTTTCAGGCTTTCCAGATCCGGCTTTTTCCCTTCTTCCACCATATCCAGCGCTGTGCGGTAAGAAGATACTACATCATACACATATTCCGGGCTCTTCATACGGCCTTCAATTTTTAAGGACGCTACTCTGGAATGAGCCAGACGTTCTATATCTTCCAGTCCGCTCATATCTTTGAGACTGATAAGATATTTTCCGTTCTGCGATGGGAATGGTTCACCGGACGCATTGGTAAGGTTATAGGGCATGCGGCATGGCTGGGCACAGGCACCACGGTTCCCGCTTCGCCCGCCGATGAAGCTGCTCATAAGGCATTGTCCGGAGTAGCAGACACATAACGCACCATGTACAAAGATTTCAATTTCCACATCACAGTTATTGGCGATATATTCTATTTCTTCCAGGGATAGTTCACGAGAAAGAACGACTCGCCGGAAGTTGAGGGATTCGAGGAATTTCACACCGGCCAGATTGCTTACCGTCATCTGTGTGCTGGCATGAAGCGGCAGATTCGGAACGATTTCGTGAGCCAGCCGGGCCACTCCCAGATCCTGCACAAGCAGTCCGTCAATGGCAATGGAATCGAGAAAACGGAGATAAGGCACAGCATCTTTCATTTCCTGATCCGCAATCAGGGTATTCAGAGTTACGTATACCGCTACATTACGGGCATGACAGAAATGAACGGCCTCTTCCATTTCTTCGTTTGTGAAATTTCCGGCGAACCGTCTGGCGCTGAATAATTTTCCCCCAAGATAAACAGCGTCAGCTCCTGCTTCAACCGCCGCATACAGAAGTTCCGGTGAACCTGCCGGTGCCAGTATCTCCATTTTTTCCTCCATCTTTTACTATAAAAAACCAAATGAGACATTCGCCTGGAATGTCCCATTTATGTACCTTTATAAGGTGTTATTTGTCAGAAAACTCATCAGATTAGTCAGACAGTTCCGGGAACCAGAGTCCGATTTCTCTTGCTGCAGTTTCCGGAGCATCGGATGCATGAACGATGTTTTCATCGATGCAGGTACCGAAGTCACCACGGATGGAGCCTGGTGCAGCCTTCAGCGGATCAGTTGCGCCATTGATCTGACGAACTGCTGCTACCGCATTGTTGCCTTCAATAACCACGGCCAGAACCGGGCCAGAAGTGATGAAGTCAATGAGAGACTGGAAGAATGGCTTACCTTCGTGTTCGCCATAATGCTTCTTAGCGAGTTCTACAGAAACGTTAACCATCTTTACAGCGTGGAGAGCCAGTCCCTTTCTTTCAAAACGGGAAATGATTTCTCCGCAAATGTGTTTTCTTACTCCGTCCGGCTTAACCAGTACCAGTGTCTTTTCTACTGCCATGAGTAGTTCCTCCTTACAATTAATTCATATTTGCTGCAATTTCGCGCAGCTTTTCAATACGCTCTTCCGTAGAAGGATGCGTTGAAAACATATTCTGAAGGCCGCCTTTTCCGCAGAGCGGGTTAATGATGAACAGCCCTTCGGTTTCCGGCTTAGCACCTGGCAGAACGCGATTATGTGCATAATCGTCAAGTTTCTGCAAAGCACTTGCCAGTGCCAGTGGTTTTCCACTGATTGCCGCTCCGGATGCATCCGCCATAAATTCCCTTGAACGGGACAACGCAAGCTGAATAAGGGTAGCTGCGATAGGAGCAACAATGATAGTGAGTAACAGAGCCAGAGGATTCCCTTCCCTGTCATCACCGCGGTGCCCGAAAATAAGGCCCCACTGAGCAATGTTAGCGATATAGCTGATAGCAGAGGCCAGAGATGCGGCCAATGTCATTACCAGTGTATCGCGGTGTTTGATATGTGAAAGTTCATGGCTGATAACTCCAGCTACCTCGTCACGATTCAAAATGCGAAGCAGACCTTCTGTCACAGCAACCGCTGCATGCTTATCATCTCTGCCAGTAGCAAATGCATTTGGCACATCAGTAGGGATAAGATACAGTCTCGGCATAGCAATTCCTGCATTATCTGCCAGCTGTTTCACCAGTTTATGTAGTTCCGGCGCCTGCTCAGGAGAGATAGGCTGTGCCCGGTAACTTGCAAGAGCAATTTTGTCAGAATTCCAATAGCTGATGAAATTAATGACAAAAGAAACCAGCAGCATAATCAGTGCACCCTGACGGCCACCAAATACCCCACCGATAGCCATCAAAAGCAAACTGAGCAGGGTCAAAAGCATTACGGATTTGATTCTGTTCATAAAGATGACCTCTCTTTAATATTAAAAAAATGGTCGGAACGACATGATTCGAACATGCGACCTCTACCACCCCAAGGTAGCGCTCTACCAAGCTGAGCTACGTCCCGCCAGTACACTACAAGAATACACATGTTGAGTTTTTTTGTCAAGTTGTGCACCTGTAAAACACGAGCAATACGGGGAAAATCGCACTTTTTCTATTCTTCGCCTCCACCAATCTGACGGACGTCCTTTACTCCTTTCATGTTCTCAATATTGGTAATCAGTTTCTTTATATCGCTCCTGGTTTCCGCGGTTTCAAATGCCAGGGAAATCAATGTCTGCTTCTTTACCGGCAGACCTCTGTTCAGGGTCACTACCCTGTTTTTCCCTTTGGCAATCTTTCGAAGAATCCGGGAGCATACCGCAATGTCATCCACTGTGGTAATGGCCAGGGATACGATGGCATCATCCTGCATATCCAGAGCCGGCGCCACATGATCTTTGTACTTATAGTAGGCACTGCGGCTGATTCCTGTCTTTTTTACCGCTTCATTAATGGTTTCGGCTTCCCCTTCTTTCAGCAATTCCTTTGTCTGAATGGTTTTCTTTATCGCTTCGGATAATATCTGAAAATCCACCAGATAAAATTGTCGATTCTGGTTTTTCATTCTTATTCTTCCCTTACATCTCTATATGAAATCAGACTAATCTGCTTTTTCTCTATTAATTCCCGGTTAATATCCGCAAGCAGTCCGGCCAGTTCATCTTCCCCATGATATCCCCAGTGGAATGTATCTTCCATAGCCCGGGTATCCGCCGACGGATGACACATGATTTCTGTGATTCCCGGTTTTGTCTGCAGTATGAACTTAGCAAAACGTTCCGGGCTGAGATGCCCTCCGTAGAGCATTCCAAAGAAATGGTCATTGGTCCGGATATGGTTCTTCTTCAGATCCGGCCTGTGCATGCGGGACAACAGGGATAATCCGTTCTTCGCCGCCCAGCGTATGATATGTCCATCCTTCATGCCGAACAGGACATCTTCATCCGGAACACGCATGCAGGAAATATGATATTTCTTCGCCAGGTCTCTCGCTATAGGATAAAAGTGCGGCCACATATGCATATGCTGATGTCCATCCATATGGGTTACCGGCAGCCCGGTATTCATAATCTTCTGAATCTGGGCGTCCCATTCCGCATAGACCTCGGAAAGTGAAATCTTCCCTTCCAGGTCCCGGACAATGAGCTTTCCATAGTCATGACAGAACACGCCGTTATCCCAGGTCAGGGACGGCACTTCAGACGGCGGCAGTACAGGCTTAATCCCTCCCACCAGGGTGAGATGGATACCTATGCCCAGGGATGGCATGGACCGGGCCATTTCAACGGCTTCATCAAAGGCATCCCCTCCCGCCATAAGCGATGTGCTGGTGAGAATTCCTTCTGTAGCCGCCTTATGCACGGCTTCATTTACCGCCGGATGGATACCAAAATCATCCGCATTAATAACGAGCTGTTTTTTCATGCTTTCTCCTGTCCTTTCCAGAGAGTCCCTTGTCCGTCTTTTTCTATATCTTATGCATTATTCCGCTGTGTGAAACAGTATGATGGCTGCCGCCGCGGTGACGTTCAGCGATTCTACCCCGTTATGAATGGGGATATATAAGGAAAAATCACAGAGAGACAGCATATCTTCTGACATGCCGTTTCCTTCATTGCCAAAGGCAATGATTCCATCAGCAAACGCCGGGCTTTCCTTATAAGGCATGGCGTTATGCAGTGAGGTTCCCACCATCACCAGATGATTTCTTTCCTTAATGTCCCGGACATCTTCCAGGGATAATTTTTCATAGACCGGCAGCCGCAGTACGCTCCCCATGGAGCTGCGTACTGCCTTTTCGGAATAGGCATCCGTGGAACCTTCCGTAAGAAGGATACCCCTGCATCCGGCCGCGGCCGCAGTACGGATGATGGTCCCCAGATTGCCAGGATCCTGCACCTTTTCCAGAAGGACATAATGTCCCTTCACATGGTCCAGTTCCTCCTGGCTATGTTTCGGCTTATCCACAATAAGGACAATTCCCTGACTGGTTTCCGTTCCGGAAATCAGTTTCATAATGGGTTCCGGAACACAAAGAACCAGCCAGTGCAGTTCGTCCTGCGCTTCCTGCACAATGGACTTCGTCCGCGGTTCTTCATACGCCTTTTCTGTGACAAAGCATACTACGTCCCGGATGCCCTGATTTCTGGCATCATCCGCCGAGCGGACGCCTTCCATAATGAATTTTGAAAATTTATCTCTGAACTTTCTGTGTTTGAGCTGTTCTGCCAGCTTCACCCAGCGGTTCGTCTTGCTTGTAATCAGTTCCATGGCTATAATAACCCTTTCTTACGCCAGTGGTTTATTTTTCTGTTCCCACTTCTTGACCACTTCTTCCAACACCTGATCTACCGATATGGTGGACATATCCGTGTCTTCATGTCCTGGATTTTCCGCCATCAGCACGGTGCTATACGGATTTCCATACGGACCGCTTCGCTGTGGCATGGTAGGCCCAAAGAGCGCCACAATCGGTGTCTTCATAGCATTGGCGATATGAAGAGGACCTGTATCGGAAGATACGTGGACAGAGGCTGCCTTTTCCAGGGCCGCCAATTCAAGGAGTGACGTCTTCCCCATCATGGGAATGACATACGGAGAGTCCGCTCTCTTCAGAATTTCCTCTTCCATACTCTTTTCTGACGGGGCACCGGATATGACGGAATGGATTCCACGTTCAGCCAGTCTGGCCGCCAGTTCTCCCCACATGGCTATTGGCCACTTCTTATTTTCCCCACGCGTTCCCGGGACAAGGACCACAAACGGATCATGAAGTCCTGCATCATGCAGTTTCTTTTCCAGCGTCTGTGTCGGTTCTGTCAGATCCCGGAACGGGAACTCAATACCGGTTTCCGGACATCCCAGAAAGCGCATGACATCCAAAAGTTGTTCAATGATATGCCCGTGTTTATGCGGTCCGCTTATGGGCTTATTGACCAGCCAGCTGCCTTCCCGGGCATCCCAGTATCCAATCCGATGGGAACAGCCGGAAAGCATAGAAATCAGCGCGCTTTTAGCTATCATCTGCAGATCAATGACCAGGTCAAAATGCCGGGACTTCAAATCCCTTCTGACCTGTTTCAGATAGGACAGCTGCTTAATTCTTTTCCTGTCTACCAGATATACTTCGTCCACCCATGGTTTTCCTGGAAGTATGCCGGCAAAGGCCGGATGGATTGCCCAGGTGATGTGGGCGTCCGGTTTATGTTTTCTGAGCATATACAAAGAGGGCATCGCGTGAATGATATCCCCCAGTGAGCTCATCTTTATGATTAATATCTTTTCAGCCATGAATTTCCTTCCCCATGTTTCTTTGCTTCAGACATGCCTGCAGAAAATCATCCAGTCGTCCTGACGTAAAAAGGAATCCCTGTATGCCAGCCCTCCTAGCTGCTTCTACATCGCGCGCTCCATCTCCGATGAGAAAACACTCTGCTGGAAGCAGTCTGTGTTTTTTCATAGCCTGCAGAATCATACCAGGAGCCGGTTTCCTGCAGCTGCAGTCTTTATCATAGGCTTTTACCGGAGCACCTTTCAGATGCGGACAATAGAAGAAATCGTCAATAGCGCCGCCTGCTTTTTCTGCTTCAGAAACCATAAAATCATGGAGCCTGTGCACATCTTCTTCTGTATAGTATCCCCGCGCCACGCCGCTCTGGTTAGTGACCACAATGATTTTCCAGCCATGGGTATGCAGCCAGGCAAGAGCTTCTCTGGCACCAGGAATCCATTCCATGTCAGCTATACGAAACAGGTAATGCTTATCCTTGTTAAGAACACCGTCTCTGTCAAAAAAAACGGCTTTAGCTATGGACTCCTTATTCATTTCCCCAGCTCTCTTCATCGATAATTTCACAGATGAGATGCGCGCAGAGCATATGCATTTCCTGAATTCTGGCCGTGACATCACTCGGGATAACCAGAGAAATATCGGCCATCCCCCTGATGGCACCACCATCTTTGCCAGAAGAAACGATAGTCTTTAGCCCTTTCTTCTTAGCTGCTTCTACGGCCTTAATCACATTGCCGCTGTTACCGCTGGTGGTTATGCCCCAGAGTACATCCCCTTCCTGTCCAAGGCCTTCCACCTGACGGGAAAATACCACGTCATAGCTGTAATCATTAGCTACGGAAGTAAGGATGGAGGTATCTACGGTAAGAGCTACCGCGGGCAGAGAAATACGTTCGTTGTGAAAACGTCCGATAAATTCAGCGGCAATATGCTGCGCGTCCGCCGCGCTGCCACCATTTCCACAAATCAGAATCTTATGCCCCTGATGGAGCGCCTGGCTCATGACATCAGCCATTTCCCGGACTACCGGAATCAGCGCCTTTGTCTCTTCCAGTACGCGGGCATGATCAGCAAAGCCTTTTTCTATACTATCCATTTCTACACCTCTCTTCGGTTATTGTTCTTTTGATTTGTTCGTATCCATCAGCGCCTTCAGTTCGAACATAAAGCTGCTGATATCTTTAAATTCTCTGTATACGGAAGCAAAACGGACATAGGCCACCTGATCCACTTTTTTCAGTTCGTCCATCACACAGGCCCCTATCATTTCCGTACTTACTTCCTGATGGGAATCATTTCTTACCTTATGTTCTACCGCGTTAACCATATTTTCAATCTGTTCTGTACTGATATGTCTCTTTTCACAGGCACGTACAATACCGTTTCTGAGCTTATTGCGGTCAAACATCTCCCGGGTACCATCCTTCTTTACCACACGAAGCAGGCCATGTTCCACGGTTTCATATGTAGTAAAACGCTTACCACAGGACAGGCACTGACGACGGCGGCGAATGGAGGCTCCATCATCTGTATCACGGGAATCGGTTACTTTAGTATTTGGGTTTTCACAAAACGGACACTTCATCTGTACTTTCTCCATTAAGAAAAGAACCACACTGCAGGTGCGGTGTGGCCTTTTTAAGACTTATTATTTTTTCAGGAAATCAGGTACCGCAATGGTGCTGGAACGGTCATGGCTTCTGAATGTGCTGCCTGTCAGGCCGCTTGGTTTCTTGCCATCGTTGAAACCTGTGGCAATGACGGTAATCTTAACGGTGTCATCCATTTCCGGATCAATGGCAGTCCCCCAGATGATATTTGCATCCGGATCAGCTGCTTCTGTAATAATCTGAGAAGCTTCGTTGATTTCGAACAGTCCGAGGTCTTCGTTACCAGTAATGCTGATAATGATTCCCTTAGCGCCTTCAATGCTGCGTTCAAGGAGCGGACTGGAAATAGCCTGCTTAGCTGCATCTGCTGCACGGTTTTCGCCAGTGCCTACACCGATGCCCATCAGTGCTTCGCCCTGATCGCTCATGATGGTCTTAACATCAGCAAAATCAAGGTTGATTACGCCTGGAACAGTAATCAAATCGGAAATGCCCTGAATCCCCTGGCGGAGAACATCATCGGCCAGTTTGAATGCATCCTTTACAGAAGTCTTCTTGTCAATAATGCCGAGAAGCTTATCGTTTGGAACTACCAGAATGGCATCTACATTCTGTTTCAGTTTTTCAATACCGCTGGTTGCATTCTTTGCACGAACCTTACCTTCAATAGAGAATGGCTTGGTTACTACGGCTACTGTAAGAGCGCCCAGTTCTTTTGCGCACTGTGCTACTACCGGTGCTGCACCTGTACCTGTGCCGCCACCCATACCTGCGGTTACAAATACCATGTCAGCTCCGCTAAGTGCCTTGGTAATTTCATCGCGGGATTCTTCTGCCGCATTTTCACCTACTTCCGGCTTAGCGCCAGCGCCAAGGCCTCTGGTCAGCTTTTCACCAATCTGAATCTTGGTTTCCGCCTGAGACTTATCAAGAACCTGAACTTCCGTATTTACGGCAATAAATTCAACCCCCTGTACTTTAGCGTCTATCATACGGTTGACCGCGTTATTTCCGCCGCCGCCAACACCGATTACTTTGATATCTGCGAAATCACTCATTTTTGCTCCTCCTTCACGATTTTTGTTTTATCGAAACGAGTTTCGGTGGACATATCATTCAACATTCTCATTTATTTTACAATATTTTGTATAAAATGGCTATATCCAATCGATTAATATTATTTAAAATCGTAAGTCCTCATCTTCGAAAACATATGGCTTTTACAGGCTTTCCCATCTGATCTGACTATCCGGTTCCCTTTTTCGTCATTCTCAAAAGAAAACCGGACCATCCCTGCCACAGGATTCCATTCCCTGCGGTATGGTTTTTACTTTTTCAGTTTGATAAACGGTGCGGATGGATTTACATCAATATATTCCACCGCCAGGTTTCTGGCTTTCACATCGCCTACCATGTTCTGAGAAAGTTTTGCCTGCTTCACGATATCTTTGCCGGTTCCCAGCCGCAGTGCCAGACCATCCCGGGTATAGGCAATAAGACTATTGGCCTGCCCCACATTGATTTCTGAGAACAGTCTGAAGCCTGCCGGGCTGAGGGAACTGAAGAACTTAATGCCTTTCAGTACGGACGGATCAGTAATCCTGTCCCCCAGAAGAATGTTGCCCAGCTTTTTTCCTGTGATGATAGGAAGATCGGTATCTTTCAACGAGGTTTCCGTCTTCATCACCACGCCATCTTTATCAAGGACGGCATAGTCATAATCCCCCTGCACAACAGCACAGGGTACGCGGTCATTAATGGCCACCTTTATGTCAAACGGGAATTCCCTCCATACCTTGACAGAGGAAATACGTATATCCTGGGTCAGTCGTTCTTCTAGTTTGCCTGTACTGATCTGCAGTACATTGACTGGCTGTTTGATCTGCCCTTCAAAAAGAACATCGTTCTTAGTCACCGCGTTGCTTCCCTGCACAGTAATATCCCCCAGTGGAACCGGGCAGAACAGGAATACAAGAACCACGATGATCAATACACCCACTGTACCATAGAAAAGCTTTTTCCATGACAGTCCGGATGGCCGGGAAGGCCTCAATCGCGATTCGCGTCTTCTCCGATGATGTTTTGTCTTATATTCTTCATATTCAGATTCCGGCTGGTATTCCGATTCAGAGGGTTCCTCTGGAAATCTTACTGCCGGTTCTTCCTTTTTAGGGAGGCCGTGCAATTCACGCTGAAATTCGTCAAAACTTTTGAATTCACCCATCGGAGCTCACCTTTAAATCTTGCCAGTTGACGCGCCAAGAAGAATCTTTTCACATAAATGAGGGAAATCGGTTCCCGCTGCGGCCGCAGACTTAGGAACCAAGCTGGTAGCGGTCATGCCTGGAATGGAGTTGGCTTCCAGTACATGCGGCTGCCCCTTGCTGTCAGTTCTCATATCAAAACGGACTACGCCGCGGCATTCACATACCTGGAACGCCTTAACCGCAATGGCCTGCATCTTATCTCTGAGCTCGTCGGAAATGGGAGCCGGGCAGAGATAGTCGGTAGCGCCCTTTGTATACTTGGAATGGAAATCATAAGTACCGGAATGCGGGCAGATCTGAATGACCGGAAGTGCCTTTCCTTCAAATACCGGAACGGTAAATTCTTCGCCATCCAGGAATGCTTCCACCAGGCAGCGAGGTTCTACATGGAATGCTCTTTCCAATGCCGGAACCAGGTCTTCCGCCTTGCGGACAATTTCAATACCGATGGTTGAGCCTTCGCAGGCCGGCTTGATAACCAGTGGGAAGCTGAAATGAGCAAGCAGTTTTTCTGCTGTAGCTTCTACACCATCCCGGAGATAAACCGGCATGGAATCTGCCATGGGAATGCCTGCCTGTTTCATTACGCGCATGGAGAAAATCTTATCCATGGTGATGGCGCTGGAGCTAACGCCGGATCCTGTGTAAGGAATACCTGCCAGTTCAAGAACGCTCTGAATGGTACCGTCTTCGCCATACTTGCCATGCAGTGCCAGGAATACGACATCTACCTTCTTTTCTCTCAGCTGTTCTACTACATGATGCGGATCGTATTCCATAGGTACTACGTGATAGCCAAGGCTGCGCAATGCTTCGGCAATGGCCTTGCCAGTTGCTCTTGAAATTTCTGCTTCTCCGGATACTCCGCCCATTAATACGCCGATGATGCTGTTTTTTATAATCATTTTTTCAACCCTTTTTCTTTAATCAATCCTGTCAGTTTCTGTCCAACACGGGTAATGCTGCCCGCACCCATGGTAATAACCATGTCTCCCAGTCTGACTTCTTCATAAAGTGCTTCTGCCAGTTTATCCAGTTCTCCCACATAATGAACCGGAGTGTCTGGAAGGTGCTGGGAAACCAGTCCTGGAATCAGATGACCATCTACCCCGGGAAGTGCATGTTCGCTGGCCGCATAGATATCTGTAAAGTAAAGAACATCTGCTGAATCAAAAGCTACCGCAAATTCATCCTGCAGCAGTTTTGTGCGGGAATACCGATGCGGCTGGAATGCGCAGATGACACGATATCCACCGATTTCCTTGGCCGCTTTAAGCGTAGCTTCAATTTCTGTCGGATGATGAGCATAGTCATCAATAATCCATACTCCGTCAATGAAAGCCTTGGTTTCGAAACGGCGATGAACACCACGGAACGCATCCAGAGCTTCCTGGATAACTGGGAAGGAAATGCCGCAGTACAATGCGGTTACTGTGGCTGCCAGAGCATCCAGTACATTGTGGGTTCCCGGTACATGGAGGCTGATGGTTCCAAGAAGCTGTCCTTTATGGATTACATCAAACTTCATGATGTGCTTGTCATACCGCTTGTTTTCCGCGCGGTAATCCGCCTCTTCCCCGAATCCATAGGTAACCACTTTTTTGTTTACCCTTGGAAGAATACTCCGTACCCCGGGATTATCAATACATACGATGGCGGCGCCATCTTCATATATAATATGGCTGATAAATTCTACAAAGGCCTTCTTGATATTTTCCACGGTACCATAGTGATCCAGATGATCATCTTCGATATTGGTAACTACGGCAAGGAATGTGGAGAACTTAAGGAATGAGCCATCGCTTTCATCCGCTTCGGCAATGACATATTTTCCGTGTCCATGACAGGAATTGCCGTGCAGATAATCTACCGCGCCGCCAAGAACAATGGTTGGATCGGTTCCAGCGTGTTTGAAAATCTGGCCTACCATAGCTGAAGTTGTGGATTTACCGTGAGCTCCTGCCACAGCAATTCCCCTGCCCCAGGTAAACACAGCCGCCAGCACATCCGAACGGTGAAATACAGGGATATTCTTTTTCCGGGCTTCCATAAGTTCCGGATTATCCTCGGAAATGGCGGATGAGATGACCACGGCATCTGCACCATCTGTGTTTTCCGCCTTATGGCCGATATGAATAACTGCCCCCAGCTGTTCGAATTCATGAAGAACCGGAGAGTCCGCCATATCCGAACCGGTAACCTTAAATCCCATCCTTAAAAGAATGTTTGCCAGCGCGCGCATCCCCATACCGCCTATTCCAATAAAATGGAGGGTATGATATTTATTCAGATCCATAAATTATCTTTCTCCTTTTTTACCGGCCAGTTCCAGTGCCATGTGAGCAATGTCCGCCCCGGCACTCGCTTTGCCTAACTTTTCAGCTGCTTCTGCCATACCTGCCAGTACATCCTTATGGTTATGCAGTTCTTCAATATCCTGTATAAGTTCCTGCGCTGTCAGATATTTATCTTCAATCATCTTAGCCGCTCCGGCTGCTACAAATACCCGGGCATTATATGTCTGGTGGTCTTCTGCCGCGTACGGATACGGGATAAGGATGGAGGGGAGTCCGCGAACTGCCACTTCGGCCAGTCCCACGGCCCCTGCGCGGTAGATTACAAGGTCAGCTGCCGCCATAGCGGAAGGCATATCATGCTGATAGTCCACTATACGGCTAGATGAGCCATAGTATCCCCGTTCATCCACTTCTCCCAATTCCTTCAGCACATTGCCGTAATCCCTGGTACCAGTGACATGGTAGAGACATAGACCTGGTGTATCTTTGAAATGCCGGTGTACGCCCAGCATAGCGTTGTTGATGTTTCTGGCCCCACGGCTTCCGCCGGCGATAAGTACCATGAAATCATCCGGACGGATTCCCAGTTTTTTCCTGGATTCATCCCTTTTCGCTTCACGGATGGCCGGACGGGTTGGATTTCCTGTATAGACACACTTGTCCTGTACAGGGAATCTCGCTTTGGCTTCCTTATATCCAAGCGCCACTCTGTCCACCACATGGCTCAGTATCTTGTTAGTCACTCCGGGGATAACATTCTGTTCCTGAATCATGGTTGGAATATGACTCAGCGCAGCCGCCATAAGGATAGGCCCGCATACATAGCCGCCTGTCCCGATGACTACATCCGGCTTAAATTCTCTGAGAATCTTCCGCGCCTTCCACAGACTTCCTGCTGTACGGCACAGGATTTTCACATTTTCAAATGTGATTTTTCTCTTAAGTCCTGATGCCGGTATGGACGCAAAACGGTATCCTTCTTCCGGTATAATCCGGGATTCCATGCCGTTAGGTGTTCCTACAAAGAGAATTTCCACGGGTTCCACATTTTCCAGTTCCCTCGCAATGGTCACTGCCGGGTATATGTGTCCGCCTGTTCCCCCACCTGATAAAATAATTCTTTTCATGCTTCCATCCGTATTATTTCAAATGATTGACAATATTCTTGAACACTTCGCCACGTTCTTCGTAGCTGGAAAACATATCAAAGCTGGAACATGCCGGGGAAAGCAGTACTACATCCCCTTCATGGGCTGCCTTCTGCGCTCTCTTTACCGCGTCTTCCATGCTGTCAGCCTTTTCGAGAGATGTGATTCCTACTTTCACTGCTGTATCGTAGAACCGGTTTGCCGCTTCACCTAACAGAACCAGATGACGGGTATGTTCCTTCACATACTTCATAAATCCTTCAATCGGTGTTTCCTTATCATGTCCACCGGCAATAAGGATAATCGGAGCGGTGAACGCGTTGATTCCCTTTAATGCGGCATCTACGTTGGTTGCCTTGGAGTCATTGACATAGGAAACTCCATGCAGTTTTCTTACAAATTCAATGCGGTGTTCCAGACCAGTGAATTCCTTAAGCACATCTCTGATGGCTTCCACCGATACGCCGCCGATATATGCCAGGAACGCAGCGGCCAGGCAGTCTTCATAGTTCTGCTTGCCCTTAAGCTGCAGTTCTCCTGTGGTAACCAGTGGAATGGTCTTTCCACCGGCTTTAATGGTGAGCATATCTCCGATAATGCATGCCCCTTCTTCCACTTCTCTGTCTGTATTGAGCATATAGACATGGGTATGGCTTCCGGCTCTTGCCGCGAGATCCGGGGTATATGGATCGTTTTCGTTAAGCAGAAGAGCTCCATCCTGATCCATGTTTTCAAATATTCTGGCCTTGGCATCCACATAGGCTTCCATGGTGTGATGTCTTTCCATGTGGTCCGGGGTAATGTTCAGAATAACCGCAGCTTTCGGCTTGAATGTATCAATAAATTCAAGCTGGAAGCTGGACAGTTCTGCGGCAATCAGTCCATTTGCCGGAACCTTGGACACTTCAAGGCTGAGGGAAGCGCCGATATTGCCTGCCACTACACAGGGAATACCTGCTTTCTTAATCATCTTCCCCAGCAGTGTGGTGGTAGTGGTCTTGCCATTGGTTCCTGTAACACCAAGAATAGGCGCTTTGGTGATACGATATCCAAGTTCCACTTCACTGATTACCGGAATACCACGCTTTACCGCGCCGCGGACTACCGGGTTTTCTGCCGGGATGGCCGGAGATACCACTACCGTATCCATTCCATCCAGGAGAACATCTCCCTGAGGTCCAAAACAGAACTGTACGCCTGCGTTAATGAATTCTTCCTTTTTATGCCCGAGCTGATCTGCAAGATCAGATACTACTACATTGGCACCATGAGTGCTGAGCACGCGGGCTGCACCTAAACCACTGATGCCGGCTCCTAAAATTAAGACGTTTTTCATTATTATCCACTCCCATTACTCTGGCAGCATAACCTGTCATTTTATTGTCTGTTTTTCCTTTACATCAGACGAATAGCAAGAAACAGTGTCCCTGCCGCAGCTACGGCTTCAATAAACCAGAAAAACCAGACTACATGAACTTCACTCCATCCGGATAATTCAAAATGATGATGAAGCGGGCTCATCTTAAATATTCTCTTTCCCGTCAGCTGGAACGACGCTACCTGCAGAATAACCGACAGGGCTTCCAGAACAAATATCAATCCGAGGAAGATTAATAAGAATTCGGAACGGGTAACCACCGCAATACCGGCAATAGCCCCACCCAGAGCCAGTGACCCTGTATCCCCCATGAAAATCTTAGCGGGGTGATAATTGAAAAATAAGAATCCGGCACAGCATCCTGCCATGACAGACGCAAAAGAGGCAACATCAGACATTCCCAGCCACAGACTGTAAATCGCATAGGCTATGAACGCAATGACACAGCATCCGGCTGCCAGTCCATCCAGACCATCGGTAAGGTTGACCGCATTGGATGCCCCCACAATAACAAGGACAATAAACGGGTAATAAAGCCATCCAATGGAAATATCTACCTTAGTAAATGGAATGGCTATCGCGAATGGAAGGTTCAGCGCATGGGATACACCATAGCAGAAGAGCAGTGCCAGAAGTATCTGACCTGTAAATTTCTGTTTGGCGGTAAGTCCCAGATTTCTCTTCTTTTCCGCCTTGATAAAGTCATCCAGGAATCCCAGGAGACAATGACCGAGGGTAAGAATAATCAGCCAGATGACGGTTTCCGTCATAAAATGATTACATACGGTAACCAGAACGGCCGCCAGAATCATGAACAGTCCGCCCATGGTCGGTGTACCGGCCTTGGCACGATGAGATTTCGGACCTTCGGTACGGATTGACTGGCGGGCCTTGTACTTTTTAGCCAGCGGAATTCCCACAAAACCGAGAAGTATGGTCAGTACAATGGTTTCAATGATATACAAGAGGTACGGCATACACATTATTCAGCAGTTCCTCCTAACATTTTCAGAATATTATCCATGTGCATGGAATGAGAAGCCTTGAGCAGAATCAAATCGCCATCCTGCATATATTTTTTCAGCGCACCGGCGGCCTGTTCTGTGGTGTCAAAGGATTCCACATGAGGTACGCCATGATCTCTTGCCCCATTGGCAATACAGCGTCCCAGCGGACCTACGGTAATTACCGCGTCCACATGCATGTCCCCTGCTTTAGCGCCGGTTTCATAGTGATATCTTTCTTCATCATCTCCCAGTTCCAGCATGTCGCCGAGCACAAGAATTCTGCGCTTAGCTTCCATCTGCATAAGGGAACGGAAGGCCATCTCCATAGACAGCGGGTTAGCATTATAGGAATCATCCATAATCCGGACCCCGCCCAGCGTAGTTATCGCCTGACGCTGGCTGGCTCCCCGGTAATCGGCCAGAGCCTGTTTCATCCGGTCATGGCTTACTCCACATACTTCGCCGGTGGCAATGGCTGCCAGGGCATCATACACATTGTGCATTCCCAGTACGAATAGTGTCACATGGAATGTACCGGAAGGAGTGCTACAGTCAAATTCTGTGCGATCCGGTTTGTATTCCACATGTTCAGCACATACATCTTCCCTATGAAGGCCATAGGTAACTGTCTTTCCAGTAAAGCGGTCCTTCATAGCCAGTACACGCGCATCATCCCCATTGAGGATAGCTGTACCTTCACTGCCCAGAGCTTCTACCAGTTCGCCTTTCGCCTTAGCGATGTTATCCTGGCTGCCCAGGATGCCGATATGGGAGGTACCTACATTGGTTACCACGCCAATGGTTGGCCGGGCAAAGGTGCAGAGTTCTTCTATCTGGCCAAAGCCGCGCATTCCCATTTCCACTACACAGGCCCCATGTTCTTTTTTCAGGGACAGCAGGGTCTGGCACATACCGATTTCGTTGTTGTGGTTTGCCACAGTCCGGCATACGGAATATGTGGTTCCAAGTACAGCGGAAATCATATCCTTTATGGTGGTCTTTCCGTTAGATCCGGTTACACCGATAACCGGAATGTTAAAGCGGAGACGATGAAAACGGGCACATCCTTCCAGTGCCTTCTTTGTATCCTTTACCAGGAAAACGCTGACACTTTCCGGCAGGTCATTTGCCGCATCGGCACGGCTGACAACCACTCCGTAAGCTCCTTTTTCCACAGCCTGACGCACAAACCGGTGTCCATCAAAGTTTTCACCGGACAGCGCGACAAACAGATTTCCTTCTCTGATGGTCCGGGTATCGGTACTGATTCCATCAAAGGATTCATGCGCTCCGGTATGGAGTATTTCCGCACCGGATGCCTGCTGTACTTCTTTTATAGTAAAGGATGCCATTATTTACACTCCCTGATTGCTTTTCTAGCTTCTTCTCTGTCATCAAAATGAATGGTCTTATCTTTAAGAATCTGATAGGTTTCATGCCCTTTTCCGGCAATCAGCACTATATCCTCAGCTTCTGCCAGGCGGATGGCCCTTTCAATGGCCTGCCGACGGTCAGCGATGACTTCATAGTGGAAAGCCGGATGGTTCTTTGCTTCCTGACGAACACCATCTTCCACTTCACTGATAATGAAGTTCGGATCTTCTGATCTCGGGTTATCACTGGTAATAATGGCGATGTCACTGTATTTGGCCGCAATAGCCCCCATAATCGGTCGCTTCTTTCTGTCGCGGTCGCCACCGCATCCAAACACAACCAGAATACGGCCTTTAGTGATTTCCTTCGCTGTCTTCAGAATATTTTCCAGTCCATCCGGAGTATGGGCATAATCCACCACTACGCCAAACGGCTGGCCTTCATTAATCAGTTCAAAACGACCAGGGCAGGCCTGGAATTCCGCCAGAGCGGAGATGATGTGATCAATGCGCACCCCTTCTGACAGGGCGGCTCCGATAGCTGCCAGTGTGTTATACACGTTAAAACGGCCGGCCAGGTTGGTATGTACCGTATAGGTCACTCCATCCATTTTCAGGTCAAACACGGAAGCCCGGCTTGAAAAATGGATATTTACCGCCCTCAGATCGGCATCATGGTCAATCGCATAGGTAAAGACAGGGCAGAATGTTTTCCCGTGCACAGCTTCTTTCATCACGTGAGCATACGGGTCATCCGCATTGATAATCCCTGACTTTAACGGCTTAGTATGTTCATCCGAAGAGACCAGAGAAAACAGTCTGGCTTTGGCCGCCGCATAATTTTCCATGGTCTTATGATAGTCCAGATGATCTTCTGTCAGATTGGTGAAAGCCGCAGTATCGAATTCCACGCCGACCACACGGTTGAGGCTCAGAGCATGGGAGGATACTTCCATGGATACATGGGTCACACCGGCTTCTGCCATCTGGAAAAGGATTTTCTGCAGAGTAATAACATCCGGTGTCGTATTGTGAATCGGATGTTCTTCGTCATTAATCAGCCAGTGGATAGTTCCAATAACCCCCACCTTGTACCCTTCCTTTCTCAGGATATGGGCAATGATATGTGTGGATGTGGTTTTTCCATTGGTTCCGGTTACCGCAATCATGCGCATTCTGCGTGCAGGATAATCGAAATAGAAAGGCGTTATATCTTCCATCGCCTTGCGGGTATCGGTTACATAGACAACCGTTGTGCCCTCCGGCACATCAATCTCTCTGGACGCAACAATAGCTGCCGCACCCTTCTGTGCAGCAGATGCAGCATAATTATGTCCATCTACATGAGCGCCATCAAGACAGATAAAAAGGCTTCCCTCTTTCACTTCTCTTGAGTCCGCAGTAATGTCAGTAATTTCTTTATTGGTGTCGCCGACAATATAGTTGATGTCGGTGCATTTCAGCAATTTTTCAAGGTTTTTCACGTTTTCCACCTCTGTTATTTTATGTGTCAACAGGTTATGACATCACTATTAATCATAGCTTAAATAAATAATGAATACAATAGCGACCCCTTCCGGAGCCGCTATTGTATCCTTCTTATAATTTTTCCATATAATCGATTGCGGATGGCCCCGGTCAATCTCTTACCGCCTGTGCATGAGCTGTCTGATCAGCCGAACCAAAGACAGCCTTTCCCGGGACAACCATCCCCAGATCCTGTTCTGCTATTTCTTCAATACGCGCAGGAGCTTCCAGTCTTGCCACTTCCATACGATCCGTGTCATTTTCTCTTTCCAGAGACATAATTTCCGTACGCAGACCGGCCATATGATATTCTTCCTGAATCATGAGCCCGTTAATCAGGTAGGAACTGCCCACCAGCATGGCAATGACGCAGATAAACTCCAGCACACGCCGAAATCTCCGTGCATATACCGCTGACTTCTGACCTGCCAGACGGCCGGTCAGCATTGTTCCTGTATTTTCCCAATATTGGGACCCTGCATACTCATTAGAATCCATGGAACTCCCTCCGTTAATTGGTATCGGTTATATCTTTTCTACAACCCGTAAAATAGCACTTCTTGCTCTTGGATTTTCTTTCAGTTCTTCAGCCGATGGTTTTAGCGCTTTCACAACCTGTCTGACTTCCTTATGATGGTGGCATACGCATACCGGCAATTCCGGCGGACATACACAATCTCTTTCCATATAGCGAAATGTCTGCTTTATAATCCGGTCCTCCAGAGACTGGAATGTGATAACTCCCAGTCTTCCACCGGATTTAAGTCTTCTTACACAGTCCTTCATCGTCTGTTCAAGTATCTTAAGTTCACCATTGACTTCAATCCGTATGGCCTGGAAAGTACGCTTAGCCGGATGAGAACCTTCGCTTCGCGCTCCTTTTGGAATAGCGGCCTTGATTATATGCACCAGTTCGCCTGTGGTTTTAATCGGTTTTTCTTCTCTTGCCTTCAGAATGAACTGAACAATACGTTTGGTCCAGCGTTCTTCCCCGTAATCAAAGAGAATCCTTTCCAGCTCTTCCTGCGAATAGCTATTGACCACCTCATAGGCAGTCAGTGGATTTCTCTGATCCATGCGCATGTCCAAATCTCCGTCATGCATATAGGAAAATCCACGACTTCCATCATCGAGCTGTGGAGAGGAAACCCCAAGGTCAAACATAAATCCATCCACCTGGCCAACACCAAGACTGTCCAGATTTTCATCTACATGGGAAAAATTATTGCGCACTGTGAGGTGTCTGCATCTGACATCTTTCAGCCGTTCTGTAGCTGCTGCAATGGCTCTGTCATCCTGATCTACGCCTACCAGCGTTGCCTTTTCTGAAAGTTTCTGCGCCAGGGCAAAGGAATGTCCTCCCCCGCCTAATGTGCAGTCTACATAGATTCCATCCGGATCTGTCAGCACATTATCAATCATTTCATTCAGCAATACTGTCTTATGTTTAAATTCCATAGGAACCTCACAAATCAAAATCCATAGGTATATCCAGAGACTCTGCCAGATCGGCAATGGATTCGTCGTCCCCATTAGCTGCGTCCAGCACCGCTGGATTCCAGATTTCAATAGTCGCCCCGGTACCTATGACCAGTGCTTCCTTCTTTAATCCGGCATATTCACGAAGGTGGACAGGAATCAGAATACGTCCCTGGCGGTCGCATTCCATTTCCGTACTGCTCCCGATAAGAAAACGTCTCAACTTACGTACGCTGCTCTTGGTAAAGGAAAGTTTCTGCAGGCTTGTTGTCAATGTCTGCCAATGTTCCATCGGATAAATAGTGAGACACTGATCAATCCCGCGGGAAAGAACAAATCTTGTCCCTAATTCCTCTCTAAAACGGGCAGGAAGAATCATACGACCTTTGGCATCAATCGTATGTCTATATTCATTCATGAACATAATCTTCTTCCCTCCCTCCACTTTTACCCACATTTTACCATATTCCACCACTTTTTTACAGCAGCAGTATAAAAAATGGGTCTGCAAGTTGAGAAATGAGGTTTGAGGTTATCGTTTAAAGGCTGGCAGATTCGCTTTGCTTATTCACAAATGGATACCGCGAATAGCATTTGATGAGCTATAACTCAAAGACCGCAAAAGTGGTCAGGCCACTTTCGGGACCGCAAGCCTTCGGCTTGAGACAGCAAATCCTTTCGGAATTCGAGAAGGAAAAATCTTCTATATGAAGATTTCGAGTGATGGATTCTGCAAATAGCCTCTTTTATGGATAAGGCAGGCGAAGCTATCAGCACGCTTTCCTTTGCTCTAACATACAGCGTTCCACTTTCCACCATTCGCTAAAGCGAATGGATTCGAGACAAAGGATTGTCTCGAATGCCTGCAAATCCTTGATATCTTAATATATGGCAGGCAGGTCTGCTTTAAAGCTGGAGATTGGACATTGTGCACTATTTTAGGATATGGTCTTCCAGAGAGGGAAATATGTGATATCCTTCTACTTTCCTTTATTCAAACAAAGTGGAATCAACTATCCACCGACTTCGTCGGTCCCCCTTTCTTTCAAGAAAGGAGCATCGTTTCTCATGCTTTCCTTTAATCAGCTTTCGCATGCTTGCCCTTTGCAAGAAGAGAACATTCTGCTTCATTCCTGTAATCTGCAAGGATTGCACCATCCTGAGCCGAGAATGGCATAACCATTCTTGCGGCCTTATGATCTGCTTTAAAGATGAATAAGAGTCAAACGTACAACAGCACGCTTTCCTATATCCCAACATACAAAGATGAGCCTTCGGCTCATGGTCGGTGCGAGCTAGAGGCTCGCAGGTCGGTACATCCTGAACGGATGTAGGTCGGTGCCTTAACTTCAATATGGCAGGTCGGTGTGCCTCCTGCAGAGGCACAGGGGGTGGATTCTGCGAATAGCCTCTTTTATAAAAAAGTGAGGAGCAACATATTATCGTTATTCCCATGGATTCACATACAGCATTCTACTTTCCACCATCTGCTACGCAGATGGTCCCCCTCTCTCCAGAGAGGGAAACGTTTTGCATGCTTTCCTTTGCAATAAAGAAAAGGCTGGAATATGAGATTTAACAGGAAAATGGACAATCAAAAACAGCAGTTTTACACCTTTTTCTGGTATAAAACTGCTGTTTTTTCAACTCGTATATTTTTTATCTGACTATAATGCTTTTCTGCTTCAAATTCCTGCAATCGCTGAATGGAATATTCTTTGCTGCATAGGTGGCGGAAAGTGGTTCTGGTGCCGGGAGTGCGCCTGCCCAGAAAAGCAATTTTCCAATGATTTCTTCTGCTGTAATTCCCGCTGCCCGCATATCACGGATGGTGATTCCATGTTGTCGTTTAGAAAGGCGTTTCCCTTCCTGATCCATCAGCAATGGCAAGTGGGCATAGACTGGAAGTGGATATCCCAGTTCTTTCAATATAGCAATCTGGTAGAAAGTGGAGGAAAATAAATCTTCTCCCCGGAAAACATGAGTAATCCCCATAGCCCCATCATCGCAGGATACTGCCAGCTGGTAGGCAATCTGCCCATCGGCACGCATAACTACAAAGTCATCTTCACATGGTTTCAGTCTCTGCGTTGCGTCCCCACGAAGGAGATCATGGAACGATTCTTCGGTTTCCTTCTCTATGCGTATGCGCCAGGACGGCTGTCTTTCCTGCATCTTCCGCTGTTCGTTTGTAAGGTTCCTGCAGTGTCCATCGTACACTGGCAGTGTTTCTCCACGATGTGGTGCCGACGAAATCTTATGAATCCTGGCACGGGTGCAATAGCATGGATAGACTCTTCCCTCCTGCTTCCATTTCTCTACGCATCTGCGATACAGGGACAAACGTTCCGACTGCACAGTGGAACCATATGCATAGTTCCCCCCAGGCCCTTCGTCCCAATCCAATCCGAGCCAGTCCAAATCTTCCATAAGGGCCTGTGCATATTCTTTCCGTGAACGGATCTGGTCTATATCTTCAATTCGAAGGACCAGTTTTCCCTGGTGCTGTCTTGTGTACAGCCAGTTCAGAAAAGCCACCCATACATTCCCCAGGTGGATAAATCCTGTCGGACTGGGAGCAAACCGGGTGCGAACATTCATCATTTAGTAAGAGAGCGGAGATGATCGAACAGATTGGATTCCGCCTTCAGTTTATCTTCACTACCCAGTACGCAGAAGTACTTATCCGATACCACACTGTCCATGAGGCCGGCCAGTGCACGGATATCTTCCTGGGTGCAGTCAATAATCTGTTCTCTTACTTTCTGTCTGTCATCATGGGTTTGCCCGGTAAAGCGCATAACCATAGCTCTTTCCCCCTTCATGGATGGAGTAAGTTGTGTTTCTGCCGGAGCCATGGTTCCAATTACATACTTCGTCATTTCCCGTTCAGAAATATTAAAGTGTCTGAGATATTCCGGCAGTTCTTTATAAGCCTTCAGTGTTTCAGAGAGGTTCGGATCACGATAGGAACAGAGAAGGGCATCCCCGTTAGTTGCAATCCGTGTAAAGGCTCCATAGGCACCGCCAAGAACTCGGATCCTCTTCCACAGGTATTCATAGCGGAGGATGGTTTCCATAACCCGGAGAGCTCCGGTAAATTTGAATCCATGCTTCACAAAGTTACCACCCTTTGCCACATACTGCACTTTGCCCGAGGAAAGGAATCCTTCATTAATTCCGGTTTCCGGGAAAACAAATGACAGAGTGTGACATGCTTCTCCTTCCGGCATATCCCCAATGACTGCATCCAGATGATTGACAACCGCCTGTTTTTCTTCCTTCAGCCCTACTTCCTGGACAATAAGATTCTTTCTTGTAAAAATCTTAGCCGCGGTTTCTGCCAGGCGCGCTTTGATATGTTCTGCTTTTTCATCAAAATGTTCCAGCAGATCACTGAGGAAATAGTAGTAGGACAGGCTTCCCTGTTCCTTAAACTGAGCAGCCGGAGAGTAATAGGACATCAGCCGCATCATAACCAGTGCATGCCCTCTGTCGAACAGAGACATATCCCAGGATGCCTTTTCTTCCATGAGGATTTCTCTGAGACGGCCTGTGTCGGTAAAGCGGGTATGGTTAAGGACCTCTCCCATGAGCTGCATCATCTTATCCGCATTGGAAGTGAGTGCCTTGCCGCGTACAGCACATACCGGCACATACTTAGTGTTGTCCGCCTTATCGTCATAGGACGTAATGGCATAGGACATACCGCCAGTATAGGTATTGGAAATGCGTGTCAGTTCCTGATAGGTATGATTGTCTGTATCCATGGAACCCAGAATGGTGGTAAGCAGGTACGCATAAGGTACATCTTCTGCTTTCAGACCATACAGGGTGAAGAACAGATTAAGATAGGTAATCCCAGAGGTGTTTTCCTGATAGGACAGATGGGTAATCCCCTGTACCTTTTCTTCTTCCTGGGAAACTTCTTCTACTTCTCTCTTCAGATCCGAACGGGAAAGGAGCGGAATGGTAGCCAGTGCTTCTTCGGTTTCGCCGCTGGCCTGTCTTGCCTTCAACGCCTTAGTATTTTCAATAATTTCCTGAATCTGTTCTTTTGTCAGGCTCTTCTTGAAATCATCCAGCTTCTGTGCCGTAGCCGCGTTTTTCTTTTCTGTAAGTCCCTTTTCCGGTTTCATGGTCACCAGCACCTGATGTTCATTCTTGACCACATATTTGAGAAGAAGGTTTTCAAACAGATGGTTTTCAATGCCTTCACGGAGTGTCTTCAGGTCTTCTTCATAACGGAGGGCTGTGAATGGATCCCGGTCATAGTTCCACTGCTGCATTACATGAACACCATAATAAAGTCCTTTCGGGCGTCCCTGGAAATCGCCTTCACGCAGGGTGAATTCAATACGGTTCAATGCGGCGGTAAGCATATCCTTGTCCAGACCGCCCAGTGCCAGTTTACGGATAGTGCCGTCTACAACGGAGACAAATGTATCCTTATCTTCCGGATTAGAGCCGGTAACTTCAATCGTCCACACCGGCTGTTTCAGACTGGTTTCAAAATGACCGGACACATCACTGCAGATTCCGGAATCGGTGAGCGCTTTTTTCAGTGGTGCCCCGTCCATATCAATAAGGGTATAGTTGAGAATACGGAAAGCCAGCATTTCCGCTGTGCTCATGTGATCGTTGTATGCGGTATAGAGCGCATGGATAGATTTCTTATCTGTGCTTTCCCCTTCTGTAATACCGAAAGAGCCTTCACATTCCTTGCGTTTTGCAAACGGCTGCTGTGTCTGTACAGCAGAGTTTACAGGATGTCTTGTAAATGCAGAGAGGTATTCATCATTAATGAATTTCAGTGTGGAGTCAATATCCATATTGCCATACAGATAAATAAAGCTGTTGGACGGATGATAGAATTTTCTGTGGAATTCTGTAAACTCCTTAAAAGAAAGGGCTGGGATAACCTCCGGATCCCCACCGGATTCTACCGCATAGGTAGTATCCGGGAACAATGTGCTCATAGCCTTGTCTTCCATGAGTGCTTCCGGAGAAGATAAGGCACCCTTCATTTCGTTGTATACTACACCATTATAGGTGATCGGGCTGTTTTCATCAGCCATTTCATAATGCCAGCCTTCCTGCATGAGAATCTGCGGATTCTTCAGGCAGTTTGGATAAAATACGGCGTCAAGATAGACATCCATAAGGTTATGAAAATCCTGATCATTGCGACTGGCCACCGGATACATGGTCTTATCCGGCCAGGTAATAGCATTCAGGAAGGTATTGAGAGACCCCTTTACCAATTCAACAAATGGTTCCTTCAGCGGGAACTTTCTGGAGCCGCACAGGGTGGAATGTTCCATAATATGCGGTGTCCCCTTTGAGTTGTCCGGTGTCGTTCTGAAGCAGATGTAGAACACCTTATTGTCATCCTTGCTGTCCAGATAAAGCAATCTGGCGCCGGACTGTACGTGTTCCAGTTCGTACACATCAGACGCTACTTCCTGTACACGTTCCATGCGTTTTACTTTGAACCCATGGACCACTTCATTTATATTCCATTTCATATTTCAGTCTCCTTACTAAAAGATAAAAAGACACGGGAATCTGCCCCGTGTCTCCTCAAAATCACTGTTGAGGCTTATTCTTAAAAAATTCAGCATGAATTGAACGAATGGCTTCATCCACCTTAGGTCTCGGAACCAGACAGGATATGCTGTTCTTGGAAGAACTTACAATATCAATATTGATGTTCTTTCTCCCCAAAGCGCCAAAAATGCGCGCTTCCACGCCTGGTGCACTGAGCATTTCCAGGCCTACGATGGACACCTTTGCACAATTATCATCATACAGGATATTATTAATTCTTCCATCAGCCTTCAACTTTTCTAGTACTTCTTTAGCTTCGACAAGATCGGTGCTGGCTACGGTAAATATGATGTCTCCACGACGATCATTAATCCTGCGTACGCTCTGTACAATCATATCCACCGGAATCTCGTTTTTATCCAGTTCGTTAAAAATCATAGCCGCTGTTCCCGGTACATTTTCTACGCCAACCGCTGCGATGCGGGCCACATTGTAATCTTCTGCCACCCCGCAGACCGGCCCCTTTTCCTCACCAAAGTTATCTTCTCTGATGATGGTTCCTTCGTTATCGGAGAACGTAGAACGTACATGAATGGGAACATGGAAGCGGGACCCCATGGAAATGCTCTGAGGCTGCATAACCCCGGCTCCCAGTCTTGCCAGTTCCAGCATTTCCTCATTGCTGATTTCCTTCATCTTCACTGCATTGGGAACAACGCGCGGGTCTGCTGAATATACGCCTTCCACATCGGTATAGATTTCGCACATATCCGCCTTCATGGCTCCTGCGAGCGCAACGGCGGTGGTATCGCTTCCCCCGCGTCCCAGGGTAATGATTTCCCCTTCCGGAGTAATGGCCTGGAATCCGGCTACGATGGCAATCTTGCCAGCTGCAAGGGCCTTGAAAACACGTGCAGGCTTGATATCAATGATGTTACCCTTACCAAATACACCTTCCGCAATGATGCCGGCCTGAGGTCCTGTAAAAGACTGCGCCGGAACTCCCATGGAACAGAATGTCATAGCCATCATGGCAATGGAAACTTGTTCACCGGTAGACATCAGCATATCCAGTTCACGGGCATAATGTTTGTCTGTCACTTTGGAAGCGAGATTCAGTAAATTATCTGTGGTATCTCCCATAGCTGAAACAACAATTACGATCTGATCGTCTGGATTTCTTTCCTTAAGCACTCGAGAAGCAATATGACGCATTTTCTCAGGAGTAGCAACGGAACTGCCTCCGAACTTCTTAACAAGTAATGCCATAATTCCTCCTCTGTTTACCATGGTTTACAGGTATTCTGGTAAAACAAAATCATCATAAATCAATTACCAAAATTTTAACATGCATGATACCAGATGTAAAGAAATCAATCCCTTATACTGTCTGTAAAAAAACCCTTTTACATCAGCCCTTTTTCCTGCAGGCTTGCGAAGACTCCATCCCCGATAATGATATGGTCCAACAGGTCAAAATCCATAAGGGCACAGGCTCTGGCTACCTTCTTTGTCAGCTGAATATCCGATACGGACGGGTCAGGAAATCCGCTGGGATGATTATGTACCAGGATGATTCCCCTGGCCTTAAGGCGAATGGCCCACCGCAAGATTTCCTTGATATCCGCGGGCGCCGCGTTCATATTGCCACGGCCAATTTCCTTTTTCCCCATAAGGCGGTTTTTCGTGTTCACATAGCAGGCATATAGATGTTCCTGACTTTCATGGCGGAGCATTTCCATAAAATAGGACGCCACTCTGTCCGGAGCATTGAAATCCGGCAGTTCCCGCTTGCGGAACCGACCGGCAAGTCTTCGTCCCAGCTCTATGGCCGCGCAGATGGTGACCGCCTTATCTGCCCCGATTCCGGGGATATCTGTCAGATCTTTCCAGTATGGTTCCTCAATCCAGGCTTCCCCGCAGTTCTCTTCCAGAAAAGAAACCACATCTGACGCCACTTCCCGTACGGAATGATTTTTCCTTCCTGTCCGGATCAGAATGGCAATCAGATCCGTAATGGATACGTCGCCCGCTGATTCCTTAAACCGTTCTCTTGGCTTTTCTTCCGGCCGCATTTCCCGTATAAGCATACAATCCCCCTATTGTTTCTTATCCCCTTATCCAAATGTTTACAATAAATATTGTATCATCTTTCTGTCCATTTTTCAGTAAGAATTGCATTCAAAAAGACTGCCTCAGGAATAAGGACATCCTTCATCCCTGAAACAGCCTTTTTCATTTCAAAACCGGTTAAACAGCCATGCAGCAATGCACAATCCGATGATACTCATCAGATTCGGCGCAATGCGTAGTCCAAAGTGAAACTGAAGTACACCGAGATTCATCATCACATCGTTCAGGTTAAATACTTCATAGGTCTTGCACAGATACGCCAGTATACCGGTCAGATTTTCCGTTTCCAGAAAACTGCCCAGCATAGATCCCAGCAGTGCTCCGGCAACGAGAAATAAAACCAAGGTCAAAAAGCCTTTAGAGCCTCCAAAATGCATAAACTCCTGTCCTTTCCATCAGATGACCGTACCCGGTAAAATCTTTCCTGCCAGTCTTTCTGCCAGTGCTTTGCCCACCGGATCATCTGTCCTGAACTGATAGATGGTCCGCCATACTACGTTCTTATATTCAAAGATATATTCAATAACTGTCAGATTGGTAGACATACCCTGGTCATTTTCAGTAAAGGTAAATGTCAGTACCTGGGCATCCTGTCCCGCCGCCTTAGCGGTCTTAACGTCTGTCTTCAGATTGGTCAGCATCTGATCGCTGGTCATAATATCCAGTGCCTTCTGCTTTTCAGAGTCCACTGTTTCTCCGGAACCAGCCCGGGAAGCGCTGACAATAATCTGAATATTCTGATTATGTCCTTCTGCATTGACCGAATCGGTATCTCTTGGTCCCAGGTCAGCCTGTTTACCATTGACTGCCAGTTCAAATGGGCTGTTAATGGTAATGGTAGCATCCGCGCAATGTACACGTGTCTTTCCAAAAACAAACTGATCTTCAATCGACTGATTTCCACATCCGCTCATAAGCATAACCACAGCTGCAGTTGCCAGTGAGCAAATAAGTTTTTTTGTATTCATATGTCTGCTCTTTTCCTTATCAAATTATGTATCTTATCAATTATAACATTGGACCGGATTATGAGCCAGTATGAGCTGAAGCTCATAGACCGCAGGCCTTCGGCCCGAGACCGCAAAATCTTCCAACGGAAGATTTTGCGTGAAGGATATTGCATATGGCGTAAAGCCCGCAACCTTCGTTTGCGGATTTACGGTCCCCCTTTATCTTCAGAAAGGAGCTTCGTTTGGCACCCTTCCTTTTCTTAGCTTTTGCATTCTATCATTTGGCATTTTATAAAAGAGCTTCTGCTTCACTCCTGTAAAACAATATGTTTTGCACTTCCCCGAGCCGGAGGATTGCCGACTTGTAAACTCCTGGAGTCTACACCGACCCAAAAATGACATAGCCATTTTTGCGGACCATGAGCTTTAGCTCATCATTGTGCTTTTCCATGCCCAAACATAGTGGAATCAACTTTAGCTCTGCATAAGCGATGCATTGTGACTGTGAGCGTCATTGCATTTCTGTATTCCAGCGTCAAAAGAGAGCAACTGCTTTTGTACAGCAGTTGCTCTCTTTATTTGAAGACTGATTTGGAAAAAATCAGCTTTTATTATTCAGCATCTTTTCCTTTGGAGCTCTTGAAGCCTTCTCTTCTGGTAATTACAGTTGCACCGCCCATGTATGGCTGCAGAGCTTTTGGAATCAGGATGGATCCATCTTCCTGCTGGTAGTTTTCCATAATAGCCGCAACGGTACGGCCTACTGCCAGACCGGAGCCATTCAGTGTATGAACGAATTCCGGCTTAGCTCCGTGCTGACGACGGAATCTGATGTTGGCACGGCGTGCCTGGAAGTCCAGACAGTTGGAGCAGGAGGAAATTTCACGATACTTGTTCTGAGCCGGCATCCAGACTTCGATATCATAAGTCTTAGCGGAGGAGAATCCGATATCTCCGGTGCACAGACATACTACATGGTATGGGAGTTCCAGTCTCTGAAGCACTCTTTCTGCTTCATGGGTCAGAGATTCCAGTTCATCCCAGCTGTCTTCCGGCTTGCAGTACTTAACCATTTCTACCTTGTGGAACTGATGCTGACGAATCAGGCCGCGGGTATCCTTACCGGCAGAACCTGCTTCTTTTCTGAAGCATGGAGTAAACGCGGTAAGATGTACAGGAAGCATATCCCCATCAAGAATTTCTCCGGCATAGTAGTTAGTAAGTGGAACTTCTGCCGTAGGAGTCATGTACATATCTTCGCCTTCCACCTTGTACATATCTTCTGCGAACTTCGGCAGCTGGCCGGTGCCCTGCATGGACGCACCGTTGATGATGTACGGTGGAATAACTTCTGTGAAATCGCTTTCCTGTGTGTGCATATCCAGCATCAGGTTATAGATAGCGCGTTCCAGTCTGGCAGCCATGCCGAGATAGAAATAGAAGCGGGAACCAGATACCTTACCGGCTCTGTCCGAATCAAGGATTCCCAGATCACTGCCCAGTTCATAGTGTGCCTTGATTGGGAAATCAAAGTGTCTTGGTTCGCCCCAGCGGCGTACTTCCGGGTTTTCGCTGTCATCTTTTCCAAGAGGAACACTCTTGTCGCACATATTCGGAATACGGAGCAGCAGGTCATGGAGATTGGTATCAATATCCTTCAGCTGGGTATCGATGGCATCAATCTTTTTGCCTACTTCCTTCATAGCCTTGATAATCGGCTGTACATCCTTACCTGCCTTCTTAGCCGCCGGAATTTCACGGGAAACCGCATTCTTTTCGCTCTTCAGCTTTTCAGTTTCAGTCAGCAGGGTTCTTCTCTGTTTGTCCAGTTCCAACACCTTATCCAGGTCAAACGCATTGTGACGGTTAATCAGGTTCTGTTTGACTTCGTCAGCATGTTCTCTGATAAATTTCATATCCAGCATGTGTAATCACCTCAAAAAAACTATCCGCTATGATAAAAAAAGACTTCCATCCCAATGGGACGAAGTCTGTTCGCGGTACCACCCAAGTTGCTTTAAGCCAGCTCTATGTACTGTATCGGGTACTCCCGTCCGACTCATCGTCGGCCACTCCTGAGCGGAACTCACTGGGCTTTCACAGGCTCGCACCAACCGCCTGCTCTCTCAGGAAAGCCTCCTATGATTATTCTCATTCCTCATGTTAACAAAATTATACAACCACAGGAAATTTTTGTAAAGACAACCGAGATTATTCCTTATCCTTATGAATCAGGTCATACCACGCATCTGCCAGACTGGCAAATTCTTCCATGGAGAATGTTTCCCCGCGGCGTTTGCCATCAATCCCGCAGGCAGCAAGGATTTCCTTTCCCTGTTCCGCGGAAATACCACCGGCCTTCATGGCATTGGTAAATACCTTTCTTCTCTGCCCAAACGCCATCTTCACCATGCGGAAAAACAGCCGGGTATCCTTTACTTCCACCGCTGGTTTATCCCGTTTCACCAGTTTCAGAACGGTGGAATTTACGGCAGGTCTTGGAATAAAGGAAGACGGAGGAACATCCATCACCACTTCCGAGGTGCAGTAGAACTGCACAGCCAGTGTCAGCGCACCATACGCCTTAGTTCCCGGTGACGCCATAATGCGTTCTGCCACTTCCTTCTGCATCATGAAGACAAAGGTGCTGATAGGAAGGTCTGACTGTACCAGATGAAGAAGAATCGGTGTAGTGATGTAATATGGCAGGTTAGCCGCTACATGCCATTCCTTATCCCCCATCAGTTTATTGAGATCCAGTTTCAACACATCATCATAAATGATGTGGACATTCTTATAGGGTTCCAGTGTATGGGAGAGTATTCTTCCCAGGCTCTGGTCTATTTCCACGGCAGTAACCTCAGCGCCAGTTCTGGCCAGCGCCTGAGTCAGTGTCCCGATACCGGGCCCGATTTCCAGTACACGGCTTCCTTCTCCGATTTCTGAGGCTTCCGCGATAGCCCTTACTACATCCGGTCTTACCAGAAAGTTCTGTCCCAGTTTATGTTTGGCGTGAATTCCAAATCTTTTAATCAGATAGGAAACGACTTTCCTGTCGGCCAGTTCAATTTCAAGCATTCGTATCCTCCATTTCGCTAATTGTACGTTCCCAGTCCTCTCTGGTCACATTAAAATGATTAAGTTTTTTCAGAAAACTTCTGGCATTGCCATAACCAATATGCAGCTTTTCTGCCGCCTTTTCTCTTCTGGCGGCCGCCCCTTTGCCACCGGCCATGCCAGCACGAATCAGGTCACTCATGGTAAATGTCTCCTCCAGCGTGCAGGTAAGGGCATGCGCATTGGCCAGTGCTCTGCGAATGGATTCCGGTGAAGCGTCTTCTATCCCTACATCTGTACTTGTGGATGCTTCCGCCTTAGGTACAAATGCCTGCAGCGCATCTGGAAACAGCCTCGTCAGTTTCTGCCGTATATGATTTCCCGGTCCGTCCGGATCGGTAAGGATGATAATCCCCCGCCGTTCATAGGCACAGCGTATCTGTTCAATAACTTTATCAGATAACCCCAATCCACCTGTCGCAATCATATCTGCCTCTACCGCAAGGGAAACGCGGGCTATATCAGATTTTCCTTCTACCACTATGACTTGTTTTATCATTTGTCTCCTTATCCGCTCTCATAGAAGCGATACTAAGTTGTTCAATCGTTTTATGATATCCTTTTTTCCTTTAATTAGTCAACTGAAAATACATATCGACTGGCAAAAGGTATAGACCGAAAAACATATGGCATATAAGGGATATAGGACAAAAAGCATTGTTTCATAATTCAATACTAACTCTCAATCAAGGTCCGCAAGCCTTCGGTTCGAGACAGCAAAATCTTCGATGTGAAAATTTCGAGTGATAGAACACTAAGAAAGTGCGGACAATCTGATATGTACCCATTATCCTGGACACATAAATCTAAATATTAAGCTGAACGCAGGGATGCTTTCCTATATTCTACGGGAGACATCCATTTCGTTTTTGCCTGAATCCGTTCGTTATTATAATAGTCAATATATTTCTTTACGGCCTGTGAAAATTCATCAAAGGAAGCAAAGTCATCTTCGCAGTCATAATACATCTCATTCTTCATCCTTCCAAAAAAGCTTTCCATAATGCTATTGTCATAGCAATTTCCTTTACGTGACATAGATTGAGTGATTCCGTGTTCTTTCAGCGCGTTCTGGTAGTAATCATGCTGGTATTGCCACCCTTGATCAGAATGGAAAATCAGACCTTCCAGGTGCGGGTATCGTTCGAACGCCTTATTAAGCATACGCTTGATCTGTTCCAGATTCGGGCTTAATGAGAGGTCATAGGCTATGACTTCATTGGTAGCCATATCAAGAATTGGGGAGAGATAGCACTTACCCCAGGAGAAATTGAACTGGGTTATGTCGGTTGTCCACTTCTGCAAAGGCTTTTCTGCCGCAAAATCCCTGTTTATGATATTTTTAGCCACTTTCCCCACACATCCTTTATAGGATTTGTACTTTCCCTTTTCCCTCGGACGCTTGCCCATAAGGCCTGCCATACGCATCAGACGATATACCCGTTTATGATTCACCTTATATCCCAGATGAATGAGTTCATGATGCACTCTCCGTACCCCGTATCGTCCCTTATTCTTATTAAAGATGGCTACTATTGTCTTTACCAGACCTTCATTTCGGAGGGTAACAAGATCTTTTTTCCCTATTTCAAAATAATACGTAGAACGGGACAGTTCCATGGCTTTGAGAAGGTAGGTCAATCGATATCCTTCGGCTCTGAGTTCCTGGACAATGGCTGCTTTTTCGCCTTGAGACGCGCTGTCGCCTTTTGCTCTCTCAAGGCTATTTCTTTTTTTATTACCGCATTCTCCGTCTTAAAGAATTCATTCTGTGCCTTGAAGAATTCAATTTCTGATCTCAGGCGGATAAGTTCCTCATGCTCTGATTCCTTGTGTCTTCCTGGTTGGATATGCTTGTGTTTCTTCATATGGGACTCCTTTGGCTTTCGATTTTTCCTGCGATCTATAAGGCCAATATATCCCATTTTCTTGTATTTGTGAATCCAGGTATTTAATCCACCAGGGCATATTCCTGCGGAAATAGCAACGGAGGTAAAGGATTCCCCGGATAAAACGCGGTTAACCAATTCGAACCGTTCTTCCGTAGTCCAGACTCTGTTCCGTTTCTTATGCTTCAGCACTTTGAAACCGTGTATTTCCACACTTCTACACCATCTGCGGACCATCATGCGAAAACCCCTTTGGGAAAAGCCTTCAGGTGTTTTCGGATATTGCCCTTTCCGATACAGGTCAACGCAATATTTTTTGAATTCATAGGTATAGCGCATAAAAAATCCCCCTTCACTAATTGTCCAGTAAAGGGGGTACATATCAATCATGACAAGCCATTGGCATGATTCCACAAAAACAATCCTTTGTTGTCGCGCCAATGAAGCTCAATAAATACCAGCTTCATTGGAATTAAAAAACACACGAAATGCCCTATAACCTAATAAAAATCCTTCTGCCTGAATTTTCAGGGCAGAAGGATAAGTATAAAGTGTGAATTCTTAATCAGTCTCTGACAGCCAGCACATCGTTAATGCGTTTGCTTTCGAAGCAGGCGCTATCGCCCAGATCTTCTTCAATACGGAGAAGCTGGTTGTACTTAGCTACACGTTCTGTACGGCATGGAGCGCCTGTCTTAATCTGTCCGGCATTAACCGCTACGGCAATATCCGCAATGCTGGTATCTTCTGTTTCACCGGAACGGTGGGATACCACGGTGGTATATCCTGCGCGGTGTGCCATCTGAATGGCATCAAATGTTTCAGTCAGGGAACCAATCTGGTTGACCTTGATCAGAATGGAGTTGGCTACTCCCATTTCAATGCCCTTAGCCAGACGTTTTGTATTGGTAACGAACAGGTCGTCACCTACAATCTGAATTCTGTCACCCAGTTTGGCAGTGAGCTTCTTCCAGCCTTCCCAGTCTTCTTCATCCAGACCATCTTCGATGGAAACGATTGGATAGGCTTCAATCAGATGTTCATAGTAAGCAATCATTTCTTCTTCTGTTCTTGCCTTGTGATCGCCTGCCATATGATAGAGGCCATCCTTTTCATCATACAGCTCAGAGGCTGCCACATCGAGTGCCAGAGCAATGTCTTTCTTCAGTTCATAGCCAGCTGCGCGAACCGCTTCACAGATTACTTCCAGAGCCGCTTCGTTAGATGGAAGGTCAGGAGCAAAACCGCCTTCATCTCCTACCGCAGTGCTGAGGCCACGGGAAGCCAGTACTTTCTTCAGTGCGTGATATACTTCTGCACACATGCGCAGGCCTTCATGGAAGGACTTCGCACCTACCGGCATAATCATGCATTCCTGGATATCCACGTTATTATCCGCATGTGCACCGCCGTTCATGATGTTCATCATTGGAACCGGCAGGGTATATGCGTTGGTACCGCCCAGATACTGATACAGCGGGAGTCCACAGGACTGCGCGGATGCCTGAGCTACCGCCAGAGAAACTCCGAGGATGGCATTAGCACCCAGACGGCTCTTGTTACTGGTTCCGTCCAGAGCGATCATCATTTCATCGATGCCTCTCTGATCGGTAGATTCCATACCAATCAGATGAAGGGCAATTTCCTTATTTACATTTTCAACGGCCTTCAGTACGCCTTTGCCATTATAACGGGATGCATCTCCATCTCTGAGTTCTGTTGCTTCAAACATACCGGTGGATGCGCCGGATGGTACATCCGCTCTGGCAAATGTACCATCTTCCAGTACCAGATCTACTTCTACTGTAGGATTTCCTCTGGAATCCAGAATTTCTCTTGCTTGTACGTCCGTAATAAGTGCCATGGTTACGCTGTTCTCCTTTATACTTTTTCGTAAATTTCCTTAAATTCTGCGGCTTTGAGACTGGCTCCGCCGATTAATCCCCCATCAATATCCTTCTGCGCCATATAGTCTTCGATATTGGCCGCCTTTACACTGCCTCCATAGAGAATGCGGATTTTTTCCGCTGTGGTTTCTCCATACAGGCGAGTAAGTTCTCCGCGGATGAAATGCGCAACCGCCTGTGCGTCTACCGCTGTAGCGGCCGCTCCGGTACCGATGGCCCAGATTGGTTCATAGGCAATGACTATGTTTTCCGCCTGTTCTGACGGGATATTAAACAACGCTGTTTCCAGCTCTTCCCGGATAATTTCTTCTGTCCGGCCTTCATTTCTCTGTTCTGCGGTTTCCCCGGTACAGAGAATAGGGGTCAGGCCATGCGCCAGAGCGCTTACTACCTTGCGGTGAATAAATTCATCGCTTTCCCCCATAATATGACGCCGTTCAGAATGACCGCAGATGACATATCGGCAATGCAGTTCTTTCAGCATGGCCGGGGAAATTTCTCCGGTAAATGCTCCTTTTTCCTCTGGATACATATTCTGTGCACCCAGCTGAATATGTGTGCCCTGTACCATTTCCGATGCTGCCGGCAAGTCAACAAAGGGAGGGCAAATAAGCATTTCTGCCTTATTCGGTTTTACCTTCTTCAGTTCTGAAATCAATGAAACGGCTTCTTTCAGACACAGATTCATTTTCCAGTTGCCTGCAATCAATGGTTGTCTCAACGAGCTTCCTCCTTATCAGCAAGGATAGCTACACCAGGGAGAATCATACCTTCGAGCATTTCCAGGGAGGCACCGCCGCCGGTGGAAACGTGGGAGAATTTATCTCCGATCCCCATCTGATCCACTACCGCTGCGGATTCGCCGCCGCCAATAACTGTGGTAGCATCCAGATTAGCCACCGCATTGGCAATAGCATAGGTTCCCTTAGCGAATGGCTTCATTTCAAATACACCCATCGGGCCATTCCATACTACGGTCTTCATCTTCTTTAATGTTTCTACATACAGTTCAATGGTACGCGGTCCGATATCCAGAGCCATCCATGGATCTCCGAATTCTTCTGCGGTCAGAACACGGGTCTTTGCCTTTTCCGAGAAGGAATCACCGGCCATAAAATCTACCGGCAGCATAATGTGGGACCCGAGCTTCTTAGCCCGTTCACGCAGTTCATTAGCCAGATCAAATCTGTCTCTGTCCTGGAGGGACTTACCCATATCGTAGCCTTCCGCTGCCACAAATGTGTTGGCCATACCGCCACCGATGAGGATGACATCCGCCTTTTCCATGAGATTGGCAATGACATGAATCTTGTCGCTAATCTTAGCGCCGCCGATGATGGCCGCAAACGGACGTACTGGATGATCAATGACTCCGCCGAGGAAGTCAATTTCCTTTTTCATAAGAAGGCCGGACACCATAGGAAGGATATTTCCTACACCCACAATGGATGCATGGGAACGGTGGGAGGAACCGAACGCATCATTTACTGCTACATCGCAGCCTTCAGCCAGTTCTCTTGCGAAGTCCTCATCATTCTTTTCTTCTCCTTTTTCAAAGCGAAGATTTTCAAGAAGAAGTACTTCTCCCGGCTTGAGTGCCTTTTTCATCTGACGGGTTTCTTCCCCAACGCATGATGGTGCGAACTTGACTTCTCTGCCCAGGAGTTCAGACAATCTGGCAGCTACCGGCTTCAGAGAAAGGTCCGGCTTAACCTGTCCTTTCGGACGTCCCATATGGCTGGCCAGAATAACCGCTGCCCCATGTTCCAGCAGATAGTTGATTGTCGGAAGGGTGGAACGGATTCTTCTGTCATCCAGAATATTCCCCTGTTCATCATGAGGAACATTGTAATCTACGCGAACATATACTTTTTTCCCGTTTACAGGAATGTCATAAATGGTCTTCTTATTCATGATCAAAGTCCTTTCGATGCCACATAAGCTACCAGATCAATGGTTCTTTCTGAATAGCCCCATTCGTTATCATACCAGGCAATAACCTTAACCAGGTTCTTATCCATGACCATGGTCAGGGAAGAATCCACTGTGGAGGATTCATTGGTTCCGCGGAAGTCGCTGGATACCAATGGTTCGTCGGTATATCCGAGAATTCCCTTCATTTCATTTTCGCTGGCCGACTTAAGTGCTGCGTTGATTTCTTCCTTGGTTACTTCGTCTACGTTAAGTTCGCATACCAGATCGACCAGGGAAACATCCGGGGTTGGTACACGGATGGACAGACCGTTAAGCTTGCCCTTCATGGACGGAATAACAAGACCAATGGCCTTAGCAGCGCCGGTGCTGGTTGGAATAATGTTTTCTGCCCCTGCACGGCCTCTTCTTGCATCCTTCTTGTGGTTCTTATCCAGAATAGCCTGGTCATTGGTATAGGAGTGAACGGTGGTCATAAGGCCTCTTCTGATACCAAAGGTATTATTCAGTACCTTGACAACCGGTGCCAGGCAGTTTGTGGTGCAGGAAGCATTGGAAATGATGGAGTGATTTGCCGGATCATAGATTTCTTCATTTACACCCATAACGATGGTTGCATCTTCATCCTTGCCCGGTGCAGTGATAATAACCTTCTTTACTGTGCCGCGGATGTGCTTGGACGCGCTGGCCTTATCTTTCAGTTTGCCTGTGGATTCAACAACGATTTCGACACCATAGGAGGACCAGTCCAGATTTTCCGGATCTCTGTCATGAAGTACAGCTACGCGTCTTCCATCAACAATCAGTGTATCTCCATCTACGATTACCTCTTTGTCCAGACGGCCATGCACTGTATCATACTTGAGAAGATATGCCGCATTGGCTGCGCCGCTTGGATTGTTGATAGCTACTACTTCCAGATCATCTCTTTCCAGCATCCCGCGAAATACCAGTCTGCCGATTCTGCCAAATCCGTTAATTCCTACTTTAGTCTTAGTCATAGTTATCTCTCCTGTTAATTATTATTTTCAGTCAATTCCAGTATAGCTTTCGCTGCGCCTTCGTCTGTGATCAGTACGCCACGGGCGCCGGCCCTGGCCATTGACAGAATAGCCCTTGCCTTGTGCGACCCGCCGGCCGCAATCAGTACATTAGACACTGAACTTAATTCATCTGCAGATATTCCCAGGTTATACATGCGATACAGCACTTTCCCGTGAATGTCCGCATACACCCCCAGCGCTTCTCCGCAGACTCCTTCTTCATGCAGTCTTTCACATACATCCAGAGGGAGCTGATGAACCTTGGCCATATCTCTCGCTCCGTTAATGGTTATAGCGAGGATATCCGCCCGATGAATCAGAGATTCCACTTCCGCCGTTTCCGGAGATTCATTCCGAATCTGCCGGATGAGCCCTGGACTGATTCCATCAGGTACATGGAGTAGTTTATAGGTTCCTCCCAGCTTTTCCGCTGTTCTGGCCGCAATGAGGTTGGCCTGGTACTTAATTTCTGCACCAAATCCGCCCCTGGCCGGCACTACAGTAAGCCGCATGGAAATCGGAGAATGAATCTCCGGAAGAGCGTCTGTCATAAGCGACAGGGTCTCCCCTCCGCCTACAGCCAGAATACTTTCATCGCGCACGACCTTTGTCAGTTCCTGCGCCATCCGGCAGCCAAGATTGGCCTTCACTGCTCCTGAAGCATCGGAATCGCCGCGTACTATCACTACCCTCTCCATGGAAAGCAGCGATTGCAGGCGTTTTTCCATATCTTCCAGTGTCGGATCTTTATACAGAGCATCAGAAAATGACGTAAGCAGAGTTTCTCCCTTACGTGACAGGCTGATCCCATTTGGCCGCACCTCTACCAGTCCCTGTTCTGCCATAATGGTCAGATGGGTCCGCACGGCGGATTCTGATAACTTAGTAGATACAGCAAGCAGATGTCTTCCCACCGGGCTAAGCAGAGAAATCTGGTGAAGAATATTGTATCTTTCCTGCGTAACCTGTGCCAGTTCTGGCACAAGTATCAAAAGCAATGAATCATCACGCATCATTTTCTCCTTAACATGGCTGTCTCATTTATACTGTGTGATAAAAATCCTGACATTAGTATATCACAGCATCCTTTCGTTCTCAACACCAGTATAGCTTTTATAAGAAATAAGTGTACTTTAATCTATTGGTCATATTGGTGTGTCTACTTAATTATTCTTTCTATACTCTTTATCACACCTCTTCTCCTTCCGGAACTTCCGTTTGACTGCCAATCCATCCGGCTTGCATTACCTGCCGCGCGTTTTATATAATAATAGCGTTCGACTCATTGCATATATATCTATGCATGGTACGTCCAATATACAAAAATACATTGTTTTATATCATTTAAAAGCAACATGAACCAACGAGAAAGGAACATATATTAACTTATGTGGAAAACACGAATTACTGAATTACTGGGAATTGATTATCCGATTATCCAGGGCGCCATGGCCTATATTTCTGAATCACAGCTGGCCGCTTCCATTTATCACGCAGGCGGGGCCGGTGTCATCGCCAGTGGCGGTTTCACTGTAGATGAAGTACAGAACTATATCCATGAAGTACGTGATATGTGCGGTTCCCGTGCGGTATTTGGCGTCAATCTGATGCTTCAGGCTCCAAACAAGGATGATATCGCCCAGCTGGTGTGCGATGAAAAAGTTCCTTTTGTAACCATCGGTGCAGGCAACGCCTCCCCTTATATCGCCCCGCTCCACCAGGCAGGTGTTCGTGCCCTGGCCATCGTTCCAACAGTTAAGCTGGCTCAGCGTGTACAGGAACGCGGAGCGGATGCCATCATCATCGAAGGTATGGAAGCCGGCGGCCATGATGGCAAGCTGACACTTATGGCCCTTATGGAAAATGTCATTCCGTCCGTAGAAGTACCGGTTATCGCTGCCGGTGGTATTGTGGATGGACGCGGTATTGCCGCCGCGCTGATTATGGGTGCTTCCGGTGTACAGATGGGTACCCGTTTCCTTCTTTCTGAAGAATGCCAGGTACATCCGGCGTATAAGGAAGCCATCATCCATGCCAGTGACAAGGATTCCACCGTTACCGGTTTTTCGAAAAACGACAGTGTCCGTGGTCTGCGCAATGCATTCACCAGACGTTACCTGGAAGCTGAATACAGCGGCGCTTCCATCGATGAACTGCGCGCTCTCTCCCGCGGCACCACCAGACGGGCTGTTCAGGAAGGCGACATTCATGAAGGCTATGTGCTGGCCGGCATGTCCCTTACCCATCTGAATAAGATTCAGCCTATGCAGGAAATCATGGAAGAACTGGTTTCTGAAACAGAAAAGACGCTGAATAAGGCAGCTACCGTTATTAAAGAATAAGATAATGAAATTCTTTACATTCCACAGCCTTATGAAATGCCAAGGATTTCCATATCAAAAGGCCGTCAGGGCTGCACAGACAGTCCCTGTTCCGCAAAAAGAGGAAGAAATCCCAATTACTTCAGATTTCTTCCTCTTTCACTTTTTATATGATTGGTCTGGTACAGAAAGAGAGAGGAAACCTCAGTATCTCTGTTGTTTCCTCTCTCTTTTTTATCCACCTGGAATCCGTATTACCAGTACACTGGAGACTGCGTCTTTTTATTCTGTCTTCAACCCCGGATAATCTAATGTAGCAAACAGATCGGCCAGCGTTTCATTCCGGCGAATCTTCTGAATTGTCCCATCCTTCCGGATGAACAGTTCCTGATGACGAAGCCGGCCATTATAGTTGAATCCCATGCTGTGTCCGTGAGCTCCGGTATCGTGGATGATAATTAAGTCCCCTCTCTCGATTTCCGGAAGATGTCTCTGGATGGCAAACTTGTCATTGTTTTCGCAGAGGCATCCTACCACATCATATACGAAATCGGCTGGCTGATTTTCCTTCCCGGCTATCGTAATATGGTGATACGCACCATACATGCCCGGCCGCATCAGGTCAGCCATACATGCGTCCACACCAATGTAATTTCTGTAAATCTTCTTGTGATGAATAGCCCTTGTTACCAGCCATCCATGCGGCCCGGTAATATACCGTCCGCATTCAAAGGAAATCCGGGTGTTCTCAAATCCCTGCATCTTCTGATTAAAGAGCTCATGAGCTCCTTCGCCGAGTGCTTCAATATTGACCCCGTTCTGATCCGGGCGATAAGGAATTCCAATACCTCCGCCAAAGTCAATAAAGGAAACCGTAACTCCGGTACGTTCACGCACTTCATTCGCCAGATCAAACATCATGGAAATAGTACCAAGAAGTCCTGTCAGTTCCAGTTCTGCGGAAATAACCATGGTATGAATACCAATATACTTAATTCCTTCATCCCTGGCCCAGGCCACGCCCTTCATAAGCTGTTCCTTCGTCATGCCATACTTAGCTTCCTGCGGCTTTCCGATAAAATCATTGCCAAACGCAAGATCCGGTCCCGGATTATAGCGGAAACATACCTTGTCCGGATGCAGGTCCAGTCTTCTCAGATCGCTGATAAGGCTCTTATCATCCAGATTAACGATAGCCCCCAGTTCGCAGGCCTTAATAAATTCCTGATCCGAAGTCTCATTAGAGGAAAATACGATTTCATCACCGGAAAGACCTACAGCTTCCGATAAGGCCAGCTCTGCCAGAGAGCTGCAATCCGCCCCGACATTAATACTCTTCAGTGAATCCATAATCCACGGATTCGGGGTCGCCTTTACCGCAAAATATTCAAAAAAGTTCTTATTCCAGGCAAATGCGTTCTGCAGACGTTTTACTCCATCATGTATTCCCTGTTCATCATAGATGTGAAATGGAGTGCCATATTCATCGGCTACTCTTCTTAATTCTTCCAGTGTTAATGGAAAACTCTTTGTAGACATCGTCTGCACCTCTTTCATATAAATTTACCAAGAATTTCTTCTATATGTAATGATGAAAGTATAACATGCTTCCCAACAGAGGTCAACGTTCAAAACATATTATTTATTAATGTCTGATTCTTCTTAAAATCCCATTTAAATTATATAACATTGCAATTTCAACTAAATTAATATCATATAAGTTATTGTTTTAAACCAATGGTTAGAAAAAACGAGCACTGAAGTACACGGCCTTTCGGTAGCAGAGCCAGCATAACATAACCTATATCCTCATATCTTTATTCTCAATACAAAAAGCCCCTGATGAATATCAGAGGCCTTTTTCATTATTTACTTTTTTGAATGCTGTACAGTCGATGACGGACAAATGTCGCTTAAGAAACATTTCTCACATTCTGGTTTCCTGGCATGACATATTTTTCTACCATGCCATATGAGCCAATGATGCGCGTGTCCCCAGTCTTTTATGGGAATGACTTTCTGAAGCCCCATCTCCACTTCCAGCGGCGTTGATCCTTTGGCCAGACCAAGGCGGTTGGAAACGCGGAATACATGGGTATCTACTGCAATGCCCGGATACCCCCAGTACACACTGCGTACCACATTGGCTGTCTTGCGCCCCACCCCCGGGAGCTTAATCAGTTCATCAAACTCCTCAGGCACTTCCCCGCCATAATTCTCTATGAGCATATGGGACATAGCCAGAATATGTTTTGCCTTGCTCCGAAACAGCCCGCAGTTATGGATTTCTCCTTCCAACTCGGACTGTGTGAGCTGTACCATCTTTTCCGGGGTATCCAACCGTGGAAACAGGCGGGCCGTCACTACATTCACCCGTTCATCTGTACATTGTGCAGACAGAATAGTAGCCACCAGCAATGTAAAAGGGCTTGTATAATGCAAAGCCGGTCTGGCATCGCGATATACTTCCTGCAATCGCCGCAACTGCTCCTTCTTAATTGCTTTTGTCACTCTCATCCTATCGTCTCCCTGTTATTCGTTTCTCAGCAGAAAAGCATGCGCAGACAAGGCAGCCGCTGCCCCTTCTCCTGCCGCAATGACCACCTGCTTGGCTTCCCGATCTGTCACGTCTCCTGCCGCAAAGAGCCCCGGCACATTGGTAAGACCATCCTTATCAGTAAGGATTTCCCCTTTGCCGTTTACCGCCACTTCTTCCGGAAGATAGGCATTGTTAGGAATACCGCCAGCTTCCACAAAGAGTCCGTCCACTTCAATATGAGACTCTTCCCCGGAGGAGTTGTTGCGGATATCTACCCCATCCACCTTCTTGTCCCCGGTAATACGAACTGGAGAATAACCAATCATAACTTCTACATTGGGCAGTTTATTCAACCGGTTTACCAGGATTTCTGAAGCGCGGATACGGCTTCGAACAAGGAGATATACTTTTGTCCCAATGGCTGCCAATTCCATGGCCGCCTGCACCGCGCTGTCTCCGCCGCCAACCACAGCCGTTACCTTATTGCGGTAAAATGGTGCATCGCAGGTGGCGCAGTAACTTACGCCGCGGCCGGTAAGACGGGCTTCTCCATCAATATCCAGTGTCCTGTTCCGTTTCCCTGCGGTAACAATCAGCGTCCGGCCATGCAATTCCTGTCCGTCATCCAGAGATACGGTAAAGGTTCCATCCTTTCCTTTTCTGAACCTTTCCACAGATGCATATTCAATGGTTACCGGATATTTTCTAACCTGTGCTTCCATTTTATCAGCCAGTTCATATCCTGCCACCGACTCAAATCCCGGATAGTTCTCAATTTCATTCGTAAGAAGCATCTGGCCCCCGATATCAGGAGAGACCAGTATAGTCTTCATTTCTTTTCTAACCGTATACAATGCCGCAGTAAGCCCTGCCGGACCACCGCCTATAACTATGGTGTCGTACATAGTACCACCTCTTTCGTAAATCTAATTAGTTCGATACACTCATATTATCGTATTTTTTCGATACAGTCAACTTCTTTACACCAGTTTTCCTCCACCGATAAATTCCCGGAGAAGAGATCTGTCAGGAACCAGTGAACAGTCAATCGTATCAAACAGGTGCAGGAAATCAATAAGGCGGCGGGCTTCTCCATAATTAGGGCTTTCCGGTTTCACTTTTTTCAGCAAAGGAATTGCCATGGTTCTGAGCACCGGAAGTTCATAAATGAGTGCGGTATTGAAAACCACATCTGCCCGCCCCTGGAATGGGAATATATTTTTTCTTTCTCCCTGTTGCACGTTTGCCCAGGCACTCAGTGTATCATCCGGCGTATTATTTCTTGCCCAGCTATCTCGGACGATACGTCGAACAAGGCGGGTATCTGATGTAGAAATACGGTTATGCCTGTCTATGGAAAGCTGGGTCAATGCAGACAGGAAAATATGCATACACTGATATCCGGGAACAAAGTTGGTAAGTTCAGGATTCAGTGCATGCAGCCCTTCCACCAGCACCGGTTGTTTATCTTCCAGTTTTACTTCCTGCGCCGACCATTCCCGTTTCCCTGTTTTGAAATTAAAATGAGGAATCCTCATAGCCCTTCCTTCCAGAAGACCGCTGATTACCCGCTGGAACAGCGGCACATCCAGCGCGTCCAGATTTTCATAATTTTCTTTATTTCCCGGGGAAACCGGCGGATGTTCCCTGTAATAATCATCCAGAGAAATGGTGACCGGTTTGATTCCGTTTACCCAGAGCTGCACAATCAGCCGGTTCATGAATGTGGTTTTTCCTGAGGAAGATGGTCCGGCCATACATACCATACGTATTCCCGGACGACTGAATGCAATAGAGTCGGCCAGCCAGGCCAGTTTCTTTTCCTGCAATGCTTCCGCAATGGAAATAAGCCGGAATGCTTTTCCCTCTTCTATGGCATGATTAAGTTCCCACACATTTTTGCACCCAATACGTTCTCCCCATTCCTGAGCTTCCAGGAACACGCGGGCATACATGGCTTCTCCTTCTTTTTCACCGGTTCCTGTATTTGCATTATGGCAATGCAGCAAAAAGCCAGGGGCATAAGGGGAAAGGGAAAACTCTTTAATATAGCTGAAGTCCGGAAGTAATGCTCCAAGGAAACAGTCATAACAGGTTCCACAGGAGTAAACATGCATGGATTTCTTTATCTTATTAATCTTCTTCTGCTGATCTTTCCCAAATACAGACAGCGCCAGTTTCTCCAGCTCAGGTTCTCTGGCCACCACGTGTTCTGTCAGTGGCACTTTTTCCTGTATAATCTGATGCATTTCTCTGGTGATATCGGCCATTTCTTTTTTCAGCGGCACATGCTTATCAGTAAATTCGCAGTACAGCGAACTGCCCATAGAATGTTTTACTTCCACCCCCAGCTTTTTATTATGCATCCGGTAAATGGCATAGGCCAGAAGCAGAACCAGCGTTCTCTGATACGCCTGGAATCCGTATTTAGAATGGATGGACCACCAACGGACCTCACCGGCATCCGGTATTTCCCTCCCCATCCCAAACAGTTCTCCATTATATTCTGCCAGTACCTTATCTCTTCCCAGATTCAGGGTATCTCTGAGCATTCCAAAGGTACTTCCCCTGGCAATTCTGACAGTTGTACCCTGTGAAATCATCTTCATGATATATCCCCCATTATCTCAACTTCAACAATTTACCTATCCTTATTATAACCTATCCACTGAACCCCTTCCCTGGTCTACATTACCATCCTGCGATGGACAGCAAAAAAGAGTCCCTGCCTGAGCAGAAACCCTTTGTTGCATTTATTTTTTATTTTACTACAATGTTAACGATTCTCTTCGGTACAACGATAACCTTGACAATCGTCTTGCCTTCCGTAAACTTCTTAATTTCCGGAAGAGCTTTTGCCTTTTCAGCAATTGCTTCTCTGTCCATAGATACCGGAACAGATACAACGGCACGTACACGACCGTTGACCTGAACGCCCAGTTCTACTTCATCAACTACCAGAGCTGCCGGATCGGCCTTAACCCATTCCGCTTCGTGAACGCTGGCTTCCGGTTCATCCAGCTTCTGCCAGAGTTCTTCCGTAATATGCGGAACAAATGGAGCCAGGAGGATGAGCAGGCTGCGGAGCAGTTCATGCTTCAGTGCTGTATTGATTTCCCCGTGGGATTCAATGAACAGGTACATGGCATTAACCAGTTCCATGATAGAGCTGATGGCGGTGTTGAAATTAAACTTGCCATCCAGATCCTCCGTTACCTTGGCAATGGTCTGATGGAGACGACGTCTCAATGCGGTTTCATCCGCTGTCAGGCTGTCGCCGTCAGCGCCCTTTAATTCCAGATACTTTTCTGTAATAGCCCATACACGCTTCAGGAAACGGTAAGAACCTTCTACGCCCTGATCGCTCCAGTTCAGATCTCTTTCCGGCGGAGCGGCAAAGAGGATGAAGAGGCGGGCTGTATCCGCGCCGTACTTGTTAACGATTTCTTCCGGGCTGACTACATTGCCTACTGACTTACTCATCTTTCCGCCGTCTTTCAGCACCATGCCCTGGCAGAGCAGGTTGGTAAACGGTTCATCTGCGGATACAAGGCCTTCATCATGAAGAACCTTTACAAAGAAACGGGAATAGAGCAGATGCAGAATGGCATGTTCAATACCACCGATATACTGATCAACCGGCATCCAGTAGTCTGCCTTTTCTCTGTTGAACGGTTCGTCTGCATTATGCGGGTCGCAATAGCGGAGGAAATACCAGGAAGAATCAATGAATGTATCCATGGTGTCGGTTTCACGGAGAGCGTCCTTTCCGCAGTGCGGGCACTTGCAGTGAACAAACCCATCGCTGGTCTGCAGCGGGGACATAGCTCCGGCCACAAAGTCAACGTCTTCCGGAAGTCTTACCGGCAGATCGCTTTCCGGTACCAGAACCGGTCCGCAATCCGGGCAGTTGATAATCGGAATCGGGCAGCCCCAGTAACGCTGACGGGAAATGAGCCAGTCACGAAGACGATAGTTTACCTTTTCTTCGCCTATGCCCATCTTTTCCATCTTACGGGTAATAGCTTCTCTGGCTTCATTGCCGCTCAATCCATTGAATTCCCCGGAATCAACCAGCACACCTTCCTCAGTATATGCGTTTTCCATATCTTCCAGCTTCAGGGACCCTTCCGGATTCTGAATGGTAATCTTTACCGGCAGGTTGTATTTCTTAGCAAATTCCCAGTCACGTTCATCGCCTTCCGGCATAGCCATAACGGCACCTGTACCATATTCATACAATACATAATTGGCAATCCAGATCGGAACACGATCACCATTCATCGGATTGATTGCATAGCTTCCGGTAAACATCCCCAGCTTTTCGGCATCTTCCGCTGTACGGTCAATATCACTTTCATTCTTTACCTTGTCAATAAAGGCGCGAATTTTTTCTTCTTCCGGATTTCCTGCAATCAACTTGGAAACCAGAGGATGTTCCGGAGCCAGAACCACATAAGTCACCCCGTATACGGTATCAACACGGGTTGTGTAGACTTCGATTCTGTCTTCCATGCCTTCCACTGCAAAGCTGAACTGTGTACCGGTGGAACGGCCAATCCAGTTCTTCTGCATAGTCTTAACGCGTTCTGGCCAGCCTTTCAGCTTATTCAAATCCTTGAGCAGTCTGTCTGCATAGGCAGTAATCTTGAAGAACCACTGAGAAAGGTTCTTCTTCACTACCGGATTCTTACAGCGCCAGCATCTGCCTTCTTCTACCTGTTCATTGGCAAGAACGGTATGACAGGTGTCGCACCAGTTAACCTTAGCTTCCTTCTTATAAGCCAGTCCACGCTTATAGAAAATTTCAAACAGCTTCTGGGTATGCTTATAGTAATCTTCGCGACAGGTCAGTACTTCTCTGTCCCAGTCATAGGACAATCCCAGTTCTCTCTGCTGACGGGTCATGTTTTCAATATTGGAATATGTCCATTTTGCAGGAGCAATACCATGCTTGATAGCAGCATTTTCAGCAGGCATACCAAAAGCATCATATCCCATAGGATGGATGACGTTGAATCCCTGCATCTTCTTGAATCTGGCAACCACATCGCCAATTGAATAGTTTCTTACATGCCCCATGTGAAGATTCCCGGATGGATATGGGAACATTTCCAGAACATAATATTTCTTCTTGTTCGGATCCTGTTTCGTGGCAAAGGCCTTATCTTCCAGCCACTTCTTCTGCCACTTTTTTTCAATTTCCTGAGGTACGTATTTGTCTACCATGTGCATCACCTTCCATAAGTTATTGTGTCGCCTGTATAAGCATAAACTCCAATTTAACTTTATATATACGTTATATTTTACAACACCATGCTTAAAATAGCTAGTTATTTCTTACTGTATACTTTCTTTCTCTGTAGGATTACAATACATGTGTTACACATTGAAAACATAAAAAGCGAGATACCCTTGTGATATAGTTAATTCGTCAAAACAAACTTTTACCAAAGGAGTATCTCGCATGAACAGTATAACACAAGTTATGAAATTTCGTAGATCTATGGTCGAATATGCATTGAAGCATGGCGTCACTAAAACCGCCATCAAATACAATACATATCGCCAATATGTATATCGCTGGCTTCGACGTTATGATGGTTCACTGGAGTCCTTACGTAATAAATCCCGCAGGCCAAAACACCATCCCAAAGCACATACAGTTGCGGAATTAAAGCTCATTCAGAATATGAGGCGTCGAAATCCAGAGGCCGGGTTGGTGGTTTTCTGGGTAAAGCTCCGTCAGCGTGGATATAGCCGTTCAATTACCGGACTTTACCGTACATTGAAACGCATAGGGATGACTCCGGTGAAACCGCCTAACCCCAAATATGTTCCCAAACCCTATGAACAAATGCTGTATCCAGGGCAGCGCATCCAGATTGACGTAAAGTTTGTACCGTCCGCATGTCTGACTGGTGAAGCCAAAGGAAAACGCTTCTATCAATATACTGCCATTGATGAATTCTCACGCTGGCGTTATGTGGAAGCCTTTGAAGAGCACAGCACCTACTCTTCCATGATATTTCTGGTGCATCTCGTTCAGGCTTTCCCGATGCCTATTGAATGTGTGCAGACAGATAATGGCCCCGAATTCACTAAACGATTCACTAAAGCAAGTCTTGACGAAGATTGTACTCTTTTTGAGCGTAAATTAAAGGAACTGGGCATCAAGCACAAAAAGATTCGTCCCTTTACCCCAAGACACAATGGGAAAGTAGAACGCAGTCATCGCAAGGATAACGAACGCTTTTATGCCACGCATTGTTTCTTCTCTTTTGAAGATTTCAGCAGACAACTCAAAAGATATAATTATAGAGATTATAACTGCTTCCCAATGCGGCCACTTGGATGGAAATCTCCAAAAGATACACTCCATGATTTCATCAAGTACGGTGTAACATATGTTTGACAAACCAACATTTCTTACTGTATACTTTCTTTCTCTGTCCATACTTGCTTATACATGTTCAGGTAATATAATAAGGATATTGATGAAAAATTTTATGTGATTCGATTATATCAGTGAAATTAATTCCCATATTCTTTCCTGCATTGTGAGGTATCTATGCATCAGTATCTGTTCTTTATCGGCGGCTGGCCTATCCGCTTTTATGGTATTTTCTTCACCTTAGGCATTCTATCCGGCTGTATCATGGCCTATTTCCTTCTGCAGAAAGAGGGCCATCACTGGGAAGAGCATATGTTCAATCTGGGATTGGTTATTGCCTTTTTCGGTATCATCGGAGGTCGACTCTGGGATGTCTTCTTCTTTGACTGGGGATATTACCACGATCATCTTCTGCAGATTCCTTTTGTCTGGCAAGGCGGTATGGCGATACAGGGAGGCGTCATCCTGGCCAGCATAGCCGCTTATTTCTATCTTAAGAAATATAAGATTCCTGTTCTCCCCTTTGCCGATACGGTGGCACCGGCCATTATCCTGGGCCAGGCGGTAGGACGCATTGCCAATTTCATGAACGGTGACGCCTTCGGGCACCCTACCGGATCAGATTTTGGCCTTCTTTACCCGCATACCACACTGGCCTATAAGGCTTATGGTTCCCAGCCGTTATGGCCGGCTGAGGTCTGGGAATGTCAGGGTGACCTCCTCATCTTTGTTCTTCTCATCTGGTATGTTTGTGAAAAGCGCCCCAGAGGCACGGTTATCTGCCTCTATGTGATGCTATATTCCCTGCTTCGTTTTTTCCTTGAGTACTTCCGTGGAGATTATGTCCACCTTACTTTTGGCCTTAAGAGCGCACAGGTGACTGCATTAGGCGGATTCATGATTTCCACTGCGCTTTTTATTTATTTTTACTGGAAGAACCATTCTCTGAAAGATTAATCCTGCCGCCCCCTTCACCGTTAAAAAAGCAGTAAGCCACAGGGAACTCTCCCCTCCAGGGGCAGAGTTCTTCTCCGGCCTACTGCTTTTTATTGTGCTTATTTTTTTATTTCTGCCATATGCATGCATTCGTTAAACCTGTCCATGGCAAAGAACAGTTCTACCTGGCTGAATTCTCTGGTCTCTATCGGATTGTTATGGTAATACAGACAGGCTGCCTTTCCTGAATCATCAGAAAGCACCACTGGCTGACCTCCTGCCTGAATCAGATGTTTCTGAATAGATTCTGAGTTATTCACTGAAGACCGAAGCGTAATTACCGTCTCCAGCTGACAGGAAGCCCGCAATCTGTCTACCGGATTGCGCCAGGTCCTGCGTTTTCTCCGGAAGGAATTTTCCACTGCGGTCAACCGCCCTTCGGAATGACCAACATAAAGGTAATATCCTGCCGGCAGCGAAACCTGTCCTGGCCAGGCCAGTTCCTTTTCATTATTAAGTACGAGAAGGAAATTCCCATATTCCCTGTTTTCCCCCTGGATAACTTCCCGGGATGATGGAAGAAGTTTTACCGATTCCGGCATATCAAACGATTCACTCCATGAAATGGCCGCCGCCTTCCAGTCCAGTTTATCCATATACCGGGAAAAGGTTTCCGCGAATTCAGGATCCGTATGAAAATCCGGCAAAAACCATTTAGCTCTGGGCCACTGCACCAGGAAAAGGATACCGGCATGTCCACCCTGTTCTGCTATTTTCCCTAAATGTTCCACATGTTTTCTCCCACGGGCTGTAACCGCATCAGGAAACATAGCTCCCTGGCTTCCAAACAGTGTACAGGATTTCACTTCCACAGGAAATACTTCTCCGGTCGCTTCATCCATAAGCAGAAGGTCAAACCGGCTGTCCCCCATAGTCACTTCTCTGCGGATAACCCGGCAGGACTCCCATCCGGGAATCCTATGCATGGTAATCAGGTATTCTGCCACATCATTGGCTCGAACGGTGTCCAACAGGACAGGAATCCCATCCCGCTCAGCACCGACCACCTTGTACGCAGTCTTACTCTGTGCTCCATGGTTCTTTACAACATACAGCGCAGTACCTGGAAAAAGGAGTTCCCTCATGCGTCCCGGATTGGGCATATGACAGAGTTCCGTTTTTCCCTGAATCTCTACCCTGGCTACAAAACGGTTAGGCCGGCTGACAAAAATTCCCTTTACTATCTTTTCCTTATATAGTCTCATCTTTTTTGTCCACAGAAAAAGGATGGGGACCCCATCCTTTCGCCTTATCCGTTAGTTATACATTGAAACGGAAATATGCTACATCTCCGTCCTGAATGATATAGTCCTTGCCTTCTACACGGAGAAGTCCCTTTTCACGAACTGCCGCATAGGAACCGCAGGCCATCAGGTCATCATAGGATACGATTTCCGCACGGATAAATCCGCGTTCAATATCCGTATGAATCTTACCAGCCGCTTTAGGAGCCTTTGTTCCCTCGCGAACGGTCCAGGAACGGCATTCATCTTCCCCTACGGTGAAGAAGTTGATGAGTCCCAGCAGGGAATAAGCCGCGCGAATCAGTCGGTTAAGTCCTGGTTCCTTTTCTCCCAGGTCTGCCAGGAATACCTTGGCTTCTTCCGGATCCAGTTCAGATACTTCCTGTTCAATTTCCGCAGAAATCGGTACCCACTTAGCGCCTTCCTTTTCTGCCTGTGCCGCTGCCTTCTGCACCAGTGGGCTGGACATCGGATCGGATACGTCATCTTCCGATGTATTCAGCACATAGAGAACCGGCTTCAGCGTCAGGAGATTCAGCTCGCGGAGCACTTCCTTTTCATCATCAGACAGCCCCAGACTTCTTACCGGCTTTCCATCAGAAAGTGCTGCATATACCTTTTCATATACCGGAAGAACAAGCTTTGCTTCCTTAATACCGGAAGAAGCCAGTTTAGCCACCTTGTTCTTCTTCTTTTCCACAGAATCCAGATCAGCCAGGCAAAGTTCGGTGTTTATAATTTCCATATCACGGACCGGATCGACAGATCCTTCCACATGAGTAATATCTCCATTTTCAAAGCAACGTACTACATGGGCAATAGCATCGGTTTCACGGATGTGGCTCAGGAACTGGTTGCCAAGACCTTCCCCGCGGGAAGCCCCGGCTACGAGACCTGCAATATCTACAAAACGTGTAAACGCCGGTGTAACCTTCTTTGGATGGAAAAGGCCTGCCAGATCATAAATACGATGATCTGGAACTTCTACCACGCCAACATTCGGTTCAATAGTGCAGAACGGGAAATTAGCCGCTTCTGCCCCTGCCTTAGTAATTGCATTAAACAATGTACTTTTCCCCACGTTTGGGAGACCTACAATACCAATCTGTAAATTTGTACTCATTTAAACTCCTCTTTACTTAATTTCTTTCAATGCCTTCTTCATTCTTTCTACAGCAGTCCTGGTCAGTTCCGGAGTATTGAAAGAAGTCAGACGGACATATCCTTCCCCGCACGGACCAAAACCGGAACCTGGTGTACAGATAATTCCCGCCTTATCCAGCAGGAAATCAAAGAACTGCCAGCTGGTCATGCCTTCCGGAACGCTGAGCCAGATATATGGGCTGTTGGTTCCGCCAATAGCGTGCAGTCCCGCTTCCTTTACGCCTTCCAGAATGACACGGGCATTATTTCTGTAAATATCCAAGGTAGCCTGAATCTGCTTTCTTCCCTCTTCAGTGTAAATTGCTTCTGCACCACGCTGTACAATATAGGAACAGCCATTAAACTTAGTGCACTGACGGCGATCCCACAGTTCATTGGCGCTTACCATTTCTCCACTCTTTGTTTCCAGCTTCAGTGCATGTGGCACAACGCAGTATCCACAGCGAACGCCAGTAAATCCGGCCGTCTTGGAATAGGAGCGGAATTCAATGGCTACGTCCTTAGCTCCTTCAATTTCATAAATACTGTGCGGAACATCATCTTCTGTAATGAATGCTTCATATGCTGCATCAAAGAAAATCACTGAACCGGTCTGCTTTGCATAGCGTACCCACTGTGTCAGGTCCTTACGGTTAAGAACCGTGCCTGTCGGATTGTTTGGAGAGCAGAGATAAATAATCTGCGGATCATGCACTGGAAGGGATGCCTTAAAATCACATTCTTCATAGCATGGCATATAAACAATACGTTCAGATCCGCCATTCACGAACTTGCCACCGCGTCCAGCCATCACGTTGCTATCTACATATACCGGATATACCGGATCAGTTACTGCCACAATGGCTGTATCACTGAAAATTTCCTGCATATTGCCTGTATCACACTTTGCGCCATCTGATACGAAAATTTCTGATGGATCAATGTCTACACCGCGGGACTTGAAATCACCTTCCGCAATAGCCTTGCGCAGGAACATATATCCCTGTTCAGGGCCATATCCGCGGAAAGTTTCCATTCTTCCCATTTCAGCTACTGCTTTAGTCATGGCTTCTACAACAGCCGGTGCTAATGGCTGAGTCACATCACCAATGCCAAGAGAAATAATATCTGCGTCCGGATGCTGCTTCTTATAGGCTTCCGCTCTCTTACGCACTTCTGCAAAAAGGTATGCTCCCTGCAGTTCAAGAAAATGTTCATTACAAAAAGCCATGATTAATCACCTCATATACTCAAAATTATTCAGTCACGTAATATTTTAGCACTCTTTCCCAGTGTTTCCAACTCTTACAGCTTGAAAGCTACGGTTCCCAGCACGTGGGAAACCGGAACCGGTCCGATGAAGCGACTGTCACTGCTGTGGTTGCGGTTATCCCCCATGACAAATACATATCCCTTCGGTACGGTAAAAGTACCATCCATGGAGAATTCCATAGGTTCGTTGATATATGGTTCATTCAGCGCTTTGCCATTGCGATATACATGTCCATCATGGAAGGCCAGAACATCGCCACCCTTACCTATAACACGCTTAACCCATACGTTGTGCTGCTGAGCTGATGAGCTGAAAATGGAAAGATAGTTATCCAGCGGTTCTTCCACATCATCCGCCCATGTTCTTGGACGATCTACCCGGCTGTCAATAATGACAATATCCCCATAATTTACATCCTTATGGAAGACATGCCCGATTTTTGAAACAATAAGGTATTGTCCATTATTCAGCGTAGGATACATGGATTCTCCGGATACCCGGGTTGGCACGAACACAAAAATATGAATAATCATGGCCAGTACCAGAGCTATCGCAATAGAATACACCCAATCTAATAATTCATGCATATAAAGCCTCCATGCCTTCATTCAATCGTAATATCCATCCTTCCCCTTTTGCACAGGTATTTTATCGCCAGAGCAAAAAAAGAGAAGGCTGTGAAAAATGTGTCTGCATTTTTTCACAGCCCCTATTTTAACAGATTTTACAGTATTTTAATAGCATATCAGAGCTTTACGCCTGGCTTATCTTCGCCAAAACGATGAATGGTATCCACAAAGCGTACAGTACCTGTCTTGTACCGGAGCAACATGGTAGATGTACGGCATCCGCCGCCAAAGTATCTTACGCCCTTCATCAGATTGCAGTCCGTAATGGCTGTTGCCGCAAAAATGCAGTCATCGCCCTGAACCAGGTCGTCAAGAGTAAGAATACGGGATGGATCTTCAATCCCCATGGCACGGAGACGGCTCAGTTCTTCTTCATTGTGTGGAAGAAGTCTTGCCTGCATATCCCCGCCAAGGCACTTGAGTCCTGCAGCTGCCAGAACGCCTTCCGGAGCTCCGCCCTGTCCGATAACCATATGAATACCACTGCCCTGAACGCCGCATTCTACAGCCGGTGCTACATCGCCATCTGTAATCAGACGGATTCTTGCCCCTGCCTTTCTGCATTCACGGATAATCTTTTCATGACGCGGTCTGTCGAGAACGACTACAGTAAGGTCAGAAACTTCTCTGTCCATAGCTTCCGCTACGTTGTGGAGATTTTCCGTTACGGATGCATCAAGGCTGATTCTTCCTTTAGCTCTTGGACCAACACAGATTTTGTCCATATACATATCCGGAGCATGCAGGAGGCATCCATGCGGAGCAACAGCCAGAACAGCAATAGCGCCATCCTGTCCCTTAGCCACCAGGTTTGTACCTTCTACCGGGTCAACCGCGATATCAATAGGTTCTCCGCCTGCACCTACATGTTCTCCGATGTAGAGCATCGGTGCTTCATCCATTTCGCCTTCGCCGATAACGACCGTGCCGCTTACCGGTGTCTTGGCAAACTGTTCATGCATGCCATCTACTGCCAGCTGGTCAGCACCTTCCTTATCCCCTCTGCCCATAAGACGGCCGCTCTTGATAGCTGCCTGTTCTACAATTCGTACAAATTCCAATGATAATTGTCTGTTCATTGAAGTGCCTCCTGTATAGCCTTTTTTCATTTGATATCTCATTTTACCATATTTCAAGCTTAAATGGAGTATACATTTTAAAAAATATGTGCAACATTATTACTTATAGAGGGGGAAAAGACAGGTTTGAGATTTGAGAAAGATGAGCTAAGCTCATGGCTGTAAGCCCCTGGCTTAGGGATGTACAGGCCTGAAGGCAGACGGTCAGACACTAAAAAACTGAAAAGTTTTCTATCAGACTGCAGCCCGTGATCATTTCATGTTCACTTTCAGATTAAACATAGACTCAGAGCTTTGCCATGCTTTCCTTTGCTCTAACATACAGGAATGAGCTAACGCTCAAGGACTGTGCGAATCTGTCGATTCGCAGGGCCTTAAAACCAAAATGGCAAGGCTGTATGGAAGTCGATGACTTCCATAAGGGGCGGATACTACGTATAGCTTTTCTTAATGAGGTTCGTTCTGAATTCTTCCTTTTCTTAGAGTCAGGTTATCAAGCCGCTAATAATCTTTGTTTTTTCTTCGGCGAACATCCTGCCGTACGGCCTGAAGAAGGGAAGTGTGGATTTTTTCTTTTATATGGAATTTTCTGCATTCTACCTCCGGTCTCTTATCTCTCACCGCTCATCTTTTGTTTGTCATCTAACTGCAATAAAAAAGATGCAAATGGCTTTAATCCATATTGCATCTTTTTTGTTATTTAAGCACTTTGGAGAGGAAGTTCTTTGTTCGTTCTTCCTTGGTGTGGTCAAACACTTCTTCTGGTGTTCCTTCTTCCAGAATGGTCCCATGGTCTACAAACAGAACACGGGTACCTACTTCCTTGGCGAATCCCATTTCGTGGGTAACTACCACCATGGTCATGCCTTCCATGGCTACTTCCTTCATGATATCGAGAACATCATGAACCATTTCCGGATCAAGTGCTGAAGTCGGTTCATCAAACAAAAGGGCTTTCGGTTTCATTGCCAGAGCTCTGGCAATAGCCACACGCTGCTGCTGTCCGCCGGAAAGCTGAGACGGCATAGCGTTGGCCTTGTCCTTAAGTCCTACCTTTTCCAGAAGCTTCATCCCACGAGCATAAGCTTCTTCTTTGCTTACCTTTCTCACCTTCATAGGAGCAAGCATAATGTTCTTAATTACAGTCATATGCGGGAAAAGATTAAAACGCTGGAATACCATCCCCACTTCGGTGCGTACCTTATTAAGATTATCTTCACTGTTCAGTGCAATTCCATCAAAGTAAACGGTTCCGCTGGTTGGTGTTTCCAGTCCGTTCATACAGCGGAGAAGAGTACTCTTCCCGGATCCGGATGGTCCGATGATAACCACTACTTCTTTCGGCTTGATTTTCAGGGTAACATCTTTTAATACATGCAGGTCCTCAAAGGATTTGCTGATATGATCTACATCAATAAGATATGGGGTACTATTCTTGTCTTCCATTATTTATGCTCCATGAACGAAACAAACTTGGCAATTGCCAATGTCATAATCAGATAAAGTGCTGCTACGGTCATCCAGATTTCAAAGGATGCATAGGTCTGTGCAATAATCAGCTGACCGCGGCGTGTCAGTTCTTCAAATCCGATAACGGAAACAAGGGAAGAATCCTTAAGCATGGTAATGAATTCATTGCCCAGCGGCGGCAGGATATTATGAAAAGCCTGCGGCAGAATAATATAATACATGGTCTGCCACCAGGATAATCCCAGAGAACGCCCCGCTTCGAACTGGCCCTGATCAATAGCCTGAATACCTGCACGGAAAATTTCCGATACATATGCGCCAGAGTTGATAGCGCAGGCCGTCACTGCGGCCACAAAAGGATTAATCTGAGTGTGAATAAGCATTGGTAAAGCAAAGTATATAAGGAAAATCTGCACCAGAAGTGGTGTACCACGGATACAGTCGGCATATATTGTCGCAATAATACGCAGTGCTTTTATTCTGCAGATTCGTGCAATCCCGGCAAACAGCCCGATAAAGAAACCGATGCCGACAGCCATCAGTGTAATTTCAATGGTAATCAATGCCCCCTGTATAAGGTAAGGAAGCGATTGTTCAATTAACTCAAAATCCATGTCTATTTCCCCGCCATCTTAATGAATGCATAATAAAACAATTGATATTGGTAATAATACAACCAATGTATTCACTTGTCAATGGATAAAAATTGTGATAAATATAGTATTTTATCGAAAAAGCCCATATTCAGGCACTTTTGTATACTATGTATAAATATTTTATTATTTGCATAATTATTTATTCTTATACATTTCACCGTGGAATATCCGCCCTCGGAAAAACTACATGAAATATGCCCCTCTGTCTTTCAGAGGAGCATATTTCTGTTATCTGTCATCACAACCTGAATCCACAGCCGCAGGGATGACAGGATATTTCCATATTATCAGAAACGATTCAGTCTCTTTTCCGTTTCTTCCAGGCCAAGCAGTTCAATCATAGTATAAAGACCAGGTCCCTGTGTCTGGCCGGTAAGAGCAATACGTACCGGTTCAAATGCAGCCTTGCCTTTAATACCTGTTTCCTTCATTACCGCCTTAAAGCACTTCTTGATGCTATCTTCATTAAATTCCGGAAGAGCCTTTAATGCTTCTGCATAGGCAGCCAGAATCTTATGGCTGTCTTCTGCATCTATAATTGCCTTGATTTCAGCATCTTCCACCGGTGCCGGTTCTTCAAAGAACGGTTTAACATTTTCAACCACCTGCTGACCAAAGTAGAGATGGTCTCTTACATACCATACCACCTTTTCGAGCCATTCCCTCTTTTCATCAGACAGAGGAAGGGTGACATATCCAGCCTTTTCCAGGAATGGCATAACGAAATCCAGGAGTTCCGGTGCAGTAAGCTTCTTCATGTACTGGAAATTAATCCAGTTAAGCTTTTCGATATCAAAGACGGCATCGTTGGAAGATACTCGGTCCATGGAGAATTCCTTAATCAGTTCTTCTCTGGTAAACAGTTCCTGTTCTCCCTTAGGAGCCCATCCAAGCAGTGCCAGATAATTCACCATGGCATCCGGCAAATACCCCATATCGCGATAAGCCTGTACAGAGGTTGCTCCATGACGCTTACTCATCTTCTTATGGTCAGAGCCAAGGATGAGTGAGATATGACCAAATCTAGGAACCTTATATCCCAACGCTTCATAAATAGCCAGCTGTCTTGGTGTATTGGACAGATGTTCTTCTGCACGGATTACATCGGTAACCCCCATCAGTGCATCATCAATAACCACTGCAAAATTATATACCGGAATGCCATCGGATTTCATAATGATAAAATCGCCTACTCCGGATGACTGGAATTCTACATGTCCTCTTACCATATCATCAAATGCATATACTTTATCGGTAGGAACAACCAGTCTGACTACCGGCTTTCTGCCTTCCTTCTTATATTCTTCTACCTGTTCAGGAGTGAGGTGGCGGCAATGTCCGCCGTAAACAGGGGTCTTACCTTCTGCCAGCTGTTCTTCTCTTTCCTTCTGCAGCTCTTCTTCTGTGCAATAGCAATAGTAAGCCTTTCCTTCATCAATCAGGCGCTGTACTTCTTTTTTATAGATGTCCAGTCTTTCTGTCTGTCTGTATGGGCCGTTGTCTCCACCAACATCAACACCTTCATCCCAGTTAAGGCCCAGCCACTTCATAGCTTCCTTGATATTTTCTTCTGATTCACGGGAAGAACGAGCCAGATCGGTATCCTCTATACGTACGAGGAAAGTACCTCCCGTGTGTTTGGCAACCAGCCAGTTAAAGAGAGCAGAACGAGCTCCGCCAATGTGGAATGGACCTGTCGGACTTGGTGCAAATCTTACTTTAATCTTATTTTCCATAATCAGTAATTCCTCCTGTACAGTAACGAACTGGCCATAACGGCAATGGCTTTGCCTTCACCGATGGCATCCATTTTTTCTTTAGTTGTTGCTTTAATTCCCAGCGCATCCTCAGTAATTCCCATAACCCGGGACAGGCATGCTTTCATTTCCGGAATATAGCCGGAAAGTCTGGGGCGCTGTGCAATGATAGTGGTATCTATGTTACCTACTTCATATCCCATATCCCGGATTTTCTTCATCCCCCGGATAAGCAGCTTAACGCTGGACGCATTTTCAAACTCCGGATCATCATCCGGGAAAAAATGCCCGATATCCGGAAGGCCTGCTGCTCCCAGCAGGGAATCCATAATCGCATGAATCAGCGCATCCGCATCGGAATGTCCAAGAAGCCCATGGGTATCAGAAATTTTTATGCCCCCGAGAATCAGGGGTCTATCATCACAAAACTGATGTATATCATACCCCTGCCCAATGCGAAATGCAATTTTTGGCTGTTCCAGTGAAGCCATGAAACGTTCAACATCCTCTCTGGTAGTTACTTTAAAAAAAGATTCCCTCCCCTGAATAATCTTTACCGGAATGCCTTTATATTCAAACAGAGACACATCGTCCGTAAATTTCTCATCTCCTGAAAGGGAATCTACCACCTTTCGAAATAACGGGGTATAAAAGCCCTGTGGTGTCTGTGCACGAAACAGTTCTTTCCTGTCCAGTGTCATGCTGACCATTCCCTCCGGCGTTACCTTCTTTATGGTATCCACACAAGGAATTCCGGTCACCACAGCAGGAACTTTTTCATTGACAAGATTCAGTACAGAATCAATAAACGGACCATCCACAAGAGGTCTTGCCCCATCATGTATCAGAACCTTATCAGATGCTGCTGAAACCCTGTTCAGCCCATTTCGAACAGACTCACTCCTGGTCCTGCCCCCATTGGCAAAAATAAAGGGGATTTGCGTATGAAAAGACCGGACCACTTCCTCAAATTCCGGTCTTTCCTTCTCCTGAGTCACCAGGATAATTTCATCTAATTCTGTGCTTTGCAGAACATGCTTCAGGCTATACCACACCAATGGCTTTCCCTTCACAGAAATCAGCATCTTATTTTTTCCCGCACCTACCCTGCGGCCTTCTCCTGCCGCGAGAAAAATCAGACTATTCATCCTGCTCCGGTGCCTCCAGTTCTGCAAATATCATACGCCCTGCGGAAGTCTGCAGAACGGATGCAATAACGACTGCCACTTCTTTACCTATGGATTGTGCCCCATGCTCTACCACAATCATAGTACCATCATCCAGATAGGCAACCCCCTGACCAGGTTCCTTGCCTCGTTTAACCAGCTGAACAAACAGCTTTTCTCCTGGAATAACCACCGGCTTAAGCGCATTAGCCAGATCGTTAATATTCAGTACCTCAATCTCCCGAAGCTCAGCCACTTTATTTAAATTATAATCATTAGTAATAATCTGATATCCTTTTCTCTGCGCCAGACGCATAAGCTTGGAATCCACTTCTGTAATATCATCAAAGTCATCGGTGACTATGATAACGTTATCTTTTCTGGTCTTTCTCATTTTATTGAGAATGTCCAGACCACGGCGGCCACGATTTCTCTTCAGCAAATCAGCGGAATCGGCAATTTTCTGCAGTTCTTCCAGGACAAAGACCGGTACGATGACTTCGCCTTCCAGGAACCCGGTCTTGCGGATATCTGCCACACGGCCATCAATAATAACGCTGGTATCCAGCAGTTTGCCTTTAACTATATCCTCATTTTCAGCTGTCCGCGCATTTTTCCCCGGGCTGAGACGGATCCATTCCGCGATTTCACTCTGCTTGGAAATAGCCATATGCATGCCCAGATACCCCAGCAGAATACTGAGCACTACAGAAATATACGGCCCGATATATGGAATATTTTCAAATGCCAGTCCTACCAGATTGGCAATAATCAGACCGACAAACAATCCCCCTGTTCCCAGAAGAAGATCCTGAATGGAAATTTCCGCAAGGGAGGTTTCTATTCTGGAAGTAAGGGAGAAAATAAGGCGATTCAGATAGGGTGTGACCAGCAATCCCACCACGGCACCTATCATACCGCTTAAAATCATGATGCCCAGAGACAGCGCACTAATCCCCCAAACTGTCTCTGTCAGCAACGTTCTGGGAATGTACTGCGTCATCAAATGAGCCGGCTGCGCTCCTGCTACGACGCCAAGAACAGCAAAGAGCAGGACAAAGATTGATTTCAATACTTTTTCCGACATTTTGAATTCCCCATTATGAATTTAAATAGTAAGAATCTGTATGGAAGATGTAAAATCTGCCATAGATATACACATATATCTTAACATAAAAGACCGCGAATTATAATACAATATTTCTACTTTTAATCAATTTTATAAAAATTAATAAAGCGCCAGAAAGTATGCGGATAATTCCACTGTAAATACAGCTCTTCCCCTCACCAGATGTCCTGATTTTTACCCTTCTTCTGTTTCATCCAGGAAACGGCATCCGCCAGCTGACTTACATATACAGGATGGAAGGTTCCTTTATCTTTCTGTGCGGAAAGCCAGGCTTCCACTTCCTCCCGGTTCCCCTCAGGGAGCAGGAAAACCGTAAAGTGCATACGCTGCGCTTCTTTTATTCTGGCCAGCACATGGGTAACCGGAAGAATCTCCCCGGTCAGGCTGATTTCCCCGGTGGCAATTACACCAGCCGGAATAGGTATATCCCAGTGGGCCGACACAATGGCCATAGCCGCGGATAAGTCAGCCGCCGTTTCCTGCACTTTAAAGCCGCTGGCTACATTGACATACACATCGCTCTGTGAAAGGCGGATATGCGCCCGTTTTTCCAGAACCGCCAGCAGCACAATCATGCGGCTATAATCAAATCCGACGCTGATTCTCCGTGGCATTGACAGTACAGAATGAACTGCCAGTGCCTGAATTTCCACCATAATAGCCCGTTGCCCTTCCATGCATGAGGTTATGGCACTTCCAGCCACAGGATTTTTCTTTTCCCGTATAAGGAATCCAGATGGATCCTTAATCCCCATAAGTCCGTCTTCCTTCATAATGAAAAGTCCGGTTTCTGATGTGGGTCCAAAGCGGTTCTTTACCGTACGGAGCACACGGAACTGATAGCTTCTGTCCCCTTCCAGGTACAGCACCACATCCACCATATGTTCCAGCATGCGCGGGCCGGCCAGATTGCCTTCCTTGGTCACATGCCCCACGATAAGCACGGTGATATTCTTCATTTTCGCCAGTTTTACCAGAGCTGATGTGCAGCTTTTAATCTGATTGGGACTGCCGATGGGCGAATCATTTTCCGGCACATACATGGTCTGAATAGAATCGATAACCACAAAATCAGGTGCCAGTTTTTCCACGGTTTCCACTATGTGGGTCAGATTGCCATCCGCCAGGATGAAACATTCATCTTCTCCCATATGGAGCCTGTCTGCCCGCATCTTAATCTGTCTCTCTGACTCTTCCCCTGTGCAGTACAGGGCCTTCGTCCCCTTTTTTGATACCGCGTGGCACAGCTGTAATATCAGCGTGGATTTACCAATCCCCGGTTCGCCGCCAAAGAGAATGACCGACCCGGGAACGATACCGCCTCCCAGTGTGCGATCCACTTCCGGCATATCCAGTACATTCCGGTTTTCACTGCCCAGATGAATTTCTGACAGGCGGGATGCTTTCTGCATCTTCCCTCCGGTTTCTTTCAAAGCCACGGGATAATGCTTTTCTTCTGTAATAGTAAATTCTTCCATAGTGTTCCATGCTCCGCATACCGGACATCTTCCCATCCACTGGGCGGACTCTGCCCCGCAGTCAGAACACATATATTTCACTGTACTTTTTTTAGCACTCATATCTTATCTCCTGAAACAACAAAGAGGTACGGATCTGCTCCGTACCTCTTTATTATACATGAATTTTCAGGAAAACTTAGTCGGCTGTAAATACCAGTTTACCCTTGTCGTCCACATCAATGTGCAGGGTGTTCTTGCCTTTCAGGGTGCCTTCAAGAATCAGTTCAGCAATAGCATCTTCCACTTCGCGCTGAATAGTTCTTCTGAGTGGTCTTGCACCATACTCCACATCGGTCCCATCCTTGATAATCTGTTCAAAGGCTTTATCAGAAACCTTAAGAGCCACATGCATGGAATCCATCTTCTTTTCCACTTTGACCATAAGCAGTCTTACAATCTTCTTCAGATCGTCTTCGGTCAGTGGATGGAAGACAATGATTTCATCAATACGGTTGATAAATTCCGGACGGAATGTTCTCTTAACCGTATCCATAATCTTCCCCTTGATTTCTTCAAAGTCAGTGGTTTCCCCTTCCTTGTGTTCTGCTGTGAAGCCCATGCTCTTGGTATGTTCTCTCAGAAGAGTAGAACCAAGATTACTGGTCATGATGATAACCGTATTGGTAAAGTCTACCGTACGGCCCTGACCATCGGTAAGACGGCCATCATCCAGTACCTGGAGAAGGATATTAAAGAAATCGGCATGTGCCTTTTCCACTTCATCAAACAGAATGACAGAATATGGATTCTTACGAACAGCGTCTGTCAGCTGACCGCCTTCATCATAACCAACATATCCTGGAGGTGCTCCGACGAGACGGGACACTTCGTGTTTCTCCATGAATTCCGACATATCGAAACGAATCAGTGCTTTTTCACTGTCAAACATACATTCAGCCAGTGCCTTTGCCAGTTCGGTCTTACCTACACCGGTAGTACCGAGGAACATAAAGGAACCAATCGGACGATGTGGATCCTTCATGCCGGCTCTTGCACGGCGGATAGCCTTAGCCACTGCATGTACAGCTTCTTCCTGGCCAACCACTCTCTTATGGAGTTCATCTTCCAGGTGAAGCAGACGTTCCGAATCACTCTGTGTAAGGTTCTGCAGCGGAATACCGGTCCACTTAGCCACAACTTCGGCAATGTCTTCTGGAGTAACGGCCAGATGATCCTGGTCTGCCCCCTTCCAGTCCTTCTTCAGATTTTCAATTTCATCGGAAAGTTTCTTTGCCTGATCTCTGTAGACGGCTGCCTTTTCAAAGTTCTGCGCGGAAACAGCGGCTTCCTTTTCCTTCTGGATATTCGCCAGTTCATCTTCCTTCTGCTTCAATCCTTTTGGCGCAGAAGAAGCTTCCATGCGAATCTTGGCAGCGGCTTCATCGATTACGTCAATGGCCTTATCCGGCTGGAAACGGTCCGTGATGTAGCGGGAAGACAATCTTACGGCTTCCTTAATGGCTTCATCCGGAATCTTTACCTTGTGGAAAGCTTCATATTTATCACGGAGTCCATGCAGAATCTGCACGGTTTCTTCGTTGGTTGGCTCGCCTACCTTTACTGGCTGGAAACGACGTTCCAGAGCTGCATCCTTTTCAATGTACTTCTTGTATTCCTTCAATGTGGTAGCACCAATGCAGCGGAGTTCGCCTCTGGCCAGAGCCGGCTTCATAATATTGGCAGCATCCATAGAGCCTTCTGTTGCACCTGCCCCTACCAGCGTATGCAGTTCATCAATGAAGAGAATCCATTCCGGATGTTTCTTCACTTCTTCAATGACTTTCTTCAGTCGTTCTTCAAATTCACCTCTGTACTTGGTACCGGCAACCATAGAGGACATATTGAGAGAAATAATATGGCAGTTCTTAAGAATTTCAGGAACGTCATTTTCAACAATTCTCTGTGCCAATCCTTCTGCAATGGCTGTCTTACCAACCCCTGGTTCACCAATCAGAACCGGGTTGTTCTTGTTACGACGGGACAGAATTTGAATAACCCGGTTGATTTCATTGGTTCTGCCAATGACCGGATCAATCTTCCCCTGCTTAGCCCGTTCGTTAAGATTGATTGCATAATCGCTGAGATCGCCCAATGTTGCTGAGTCTCCTCCTTTACCGGATTCATTCATAACGGTTTCAAATGCCTTTTGCATTTTGTCTTCGGTTACACCGAAACGTTCCAGAATGCTCATGGTCATCCCATCGCCTTCACGCAGTATAGCCAGAAGAAGATGCTCTGTACCTACATAGTTATTTCCCAATTCATTAGCTTCTGCAGCTGCCAGTTCCAGCACCCTCTTCGTACGCGGCGCAATGTACAGTTCGCGGTTAAAGAAGCTGGTATGAGCTCCTCCAAGCAGCTGTTCAATCTTTTCCGGGGTAATTCCAAAGGAATGAAGAATCTTGCCGCCGGCGCTATCCTTTTCACTGGCAATCCCCATGAGCAGATGTTCAACCCCTACGTATTCACTGCCCAGTTTCTGCGCTTCGGCAATAGCAAACCTCCATGCGTTTTTTACCCCATCCGTAAATCTCTGATCCATATATACCCCTCCTTATTTATATGTTCATTGCTTTAATAAATTCTCTTACGATAACGGCTCTCCATCGATTGCTGTCTTTTTCAGAGAGCCCCTCCTGTTGTACTTTCTGTTCCACATAGGATGTAGAAAGCATTTTCAGCAGCTGCAGGCACTTTGCCTTTGTCTGTGCCGGGAGAAGTTTATGGCGGATGCCATTGTATATCCAGGCAAAACACTCTACCCCTTCCCGGTACGGAAGGCTTCTTGCGTAGGAAAGCGTGCCTATAGCTCTCCACGCCTTATCCTTACAGAGTTCTTCATGAGCTGAATACCATGTATTCCAGGCCTTGTCCTCAACGAATTCAATATTCTTGTTCGCCTCTTCCAAACGGTTGCAGAGCCCTTTTTCAGAAACGCCCATGGAATAACTGTTCTCAATCACATAAAACGGAAAGAATTCCGACGCGTTTCGTTCCATGGCACCGATCCGGTATCCACTCCGGGCCAGTTTACCTGCCAGATTTTCAATCTGACGAAGCTGACTGATTCCCGGAATAAACACCGTTTCCCGGACAGATAACCCGGTCCCGGCCATAAGCGGCGAAGCGGTAAGATAACCAAATTCATGGTCAAAGGCAAATGGTATGTACTGACTGAAAAAATCATCCAGCTTTGACAGCTTTTCCCAGGTTTCCGTCAGATTGCCATCATGGGATAACGCCCAGGCGGTGAAATGGTCATCCCCATTGGTGAGGATAGCCATACCCCAGGAATCTGAAAGATACAACTTTCTCCACTGGCTATTTCCGCCCTCCGGAAAATCAATTCCGCTTTCCAGAAGAAGGTTCTTTTCTCCTTCCGACAGGGCTGATACCGATACCGGAGTAAACTTTACCGGCCCGGTTTCATTCCATTTCTGCACAACCTGGCTGACCTTGTCATTCACTTCCGCAGCCTCTGCGGTAGTCATATTATCCGGAAATGGTATCCCTGCCATATTCCGGGCCAGCTTCAACCGTGTCTGAACGATGGAATTCCACTCGCTGTTGGAACTTTCTTCTTTATCCAGCCACTCTTTTACTATCATTATTTCTCTCCTCCAGATATCTTCTTAATCTCATCTCTGATTCTGGCTGCATCCTCATACCGTTCCTCTTTAATACACTGCTGCAGTTTCTTATTCAGTTCCGCAACTTCAGGAGAAACCTTCTTTTCAGCCTCCGGATTCTTTACGCTGCCTGACGTATCCGCATCCGTAGAAATGGAAATCTTTGGACCCTTTCCGGTGTGGTTATGCGAACCGCCTGCCTGCTGAAACAGAGGACGGAGTTTTTCACGGAATGCTTCGTAGCAGGATGGGCACCCCAGTTTGCCCGACTGTCTGAAATCCTGATAAGTCGTTCCACAGGATGGACAGGACAGGCTGCCTGTCAGCCGTTCATTCCCATTTCCCCAGAGCCGGTCAAACAAACTGTCTCTGCCGAAAAAGTTGGTAAACGGATCACTGAAAAAATCCTGCTGAAAATGCATGCCCTTTTCCTGAGCCGCACAATCCTGACACAGATGTTTTTCAGTTCTGTTCCCATTCAGTACTTCCGTAATGTGTACGGTAGCTTCCTTTTTATGACAACGTTCACAAATCATATATTATCCCCTTCTCTCAAAATGGTATTCACATTCTTTACCAGTGCATGCATAAGTTCCGTCTCCCTGTCTTCAGGGCACACAGTAAATAACGACTCAAGCATACAGGTAATGAGTTTAAATTCTCTTTCGGAAATAACTCCGCAATGTCTGATCATCCGGAAATATCCCAGCACATCTTTCTCTACAGACGAATGTGTTTCTTTTCCGGAAGTCCCCTCTATCTTACGCTTCTCACTGGATGTTCTGCTTTTACTTTCGGCCTCCTTAGTCCGAGTCTTTCCTTTAGGAGACAGGGAAATACGGATATAGCCTCCATTCCCTCTCCTGGATTCCACAACATAGTCCCGATTAGGTGTAAAGCGGGTATTAATCACATATGTCACCTGCGATGGCGCACATCCTAAATAGTCCGCCAGCTCATTTCGGCTTAATGTCACAGGACCATCGTTCTGTTTATCCATAAGCTGAAGTATCAGCTGCTCTATCTGATCTGACAACATCGTTCCTCCTGCCTCCTTTCTCCCTTATCGTTGTATACATTATAATATTCAAAAGTTTAAAAGTCAATAGTTTTATTAAAGAAAATTAGACTTTTTGATTTTATGCTATTTTCCCAGTATTTGTCGATTTTTTAGCTATTATATATCAGAATTTTCCAGATTTTTTAACTTTTATTTTAAACTTTTTGATTTTTATATTTGACTTTCGACTTATTATCCACCTGGAAAACACAAAAAGACCTTCCTGCTCTCCTGTAAGAAATCAGAAAGGTCTCTTCTTTATTCCTGTGCGGAAAACGTCCCGTATTTTCTTTACCACGGTTCGTTTTCTTCACAGGCCGTATAGTCGGTCAGTATGTCCATTATAAGATACACGGGAAATCCACGGCGCACCAGGAACCCGGCCAGCCGCTTCGGATTTCCGGCCGCTTCCGGGCTCACGCGGATCTTAGCCTCCAGAATGCGGCGGGCCGCCGTTTCTTCTTCGCTCCGAGAAAGATGTCTGTCAGAAGAAAGTCCCCGCTGTGCCAGCTTTCGATGGATATATGCATCACCGTAAATCCCCTTATTCTTTATCGCTTCGAAGACTTCATCTCCCAGTACCCTGTCATTCAGATAACCATACTGTATCAGCCTGTCTATCGCCTCTGCGATTTTTTCCTCTTCATACCCTTTCCGTCTGAGTTTTGTACGTATTTCGGTTTCAGAGTAGGAACGATAGCCAAGCATGGACAGCGCTGTGTCGAATGCCTTTTTATTCGTTGTCTTCTTCATTCTTTGCAATCACCGTATCTTCGAACGGTTCTGGTTCTACCACCAGGGTATCTCTTACAATCTTATCGATTTCAGCCGATACTTCCGGATGTTCTTTCAGATAGCGTTTGGCATTTTCTCTGCCCTGGCCGATTCTGTCCCCATTATAGGAATACCATGCGCCGCTCTTTTTAATGATTTCCATGTTGGATGCAATATCCAGCAATGTGCCTTCTCTGGAAATGCCCTGACCATACATGATATCAAATTCAGCGACACGGAATGGCGGTGCCACCTTGTTCTTAACTATCTTAGCCCTGGTTCTGTTCCCAAGGATTTCCGTACCATTCTTAATGGCTTCCCCACGTCGGATTTCAATACGCATGGACGCATAGAACTTCAGTGCCCGTCCGCCGGTGGTCGTTTCCGGGTTACCAAACATAACCCCAACCTTTTCACGGATCTGGTTAATGAATATGACGATGGTTCTGGATTTGCTGATAATACCGGTAAGTTTTCTGAGCGCCTTACTCATGAGACGCGCCTGAAGACCTACGGACTGATCGCTGATGTCCCCGTCAATTTCCTGCTTCGGTACCAGTGCAGCTACAGAGTCAATAACCACCATATCCACTGCGCCGCTTCTTACCAGGGCTTCACAGATGCTCAGTGCCTGTTCACCACTGTCAGGCTGGGAAATAAGGAGATTCTTTGTGTCTACGCCCAGATTGTGCGCATAAATAGGATCGAGAGCATGTTCCGCATCGATAAATGCGGCCACTCCGCCTTCTTTCTGCGCTTCCGCGATAGCATGAAGTGCCAGTGTTGTCTTACCGGATGATTCCGGTCCGTAAATTTCAATAACACGGCCTCTCGGGTATCCCCCTACCCCTACAGCAATGTCCAGTGCCAGTGATCCGGTAGGAATGACTTCAATATTCATTCTGGTCCCCAGATCACCAAGGCGCATAATTGCCCCGGTACCGAATTCCTTTTCAATGTGGTGTAATGCACTTTCCAACGCTTTCTTCTTTCCTGCTTCGCCGGTGTTTACACCTGCATCATGGACTTTAGCCATCTCATTGCCTCCTTATATTAAATAAATGAATGTATTGCCACACGCGGTACATAGCTTTTTCTGCCGCACCCATCCTTACATTATTCCGGTCTCCCAGAAATTTTTCCTTATACACCCGGGTTCCTGCTTCACCGGAAACCGCGATATACACCAGGCCGAGATCTTCGCCCCTCTCTCCTTGGCCTGGCCCTGCATAGCCGGTGGTGGAAACAGCCATGTGGGCCCCATAAAGCTTTCTTGCCCCTTCGGCCATTTCACGGGCGGTTTCTGCGCTCACCGCCGTATATTTATCCAGAGTTTCCTTTTTCACTCCCAGAATGTGTTCTTTGGCTTCATTCCAGTAGGTGACACAGGAACCTTTGAAATAAGAAGAACTTCCCGGATAATCCGTCATCAGTTTGCCAATAAGTCCGCCTGTGCAGGATTCAGCTGCACACAGGACCAGCTGTCTCTTTTTCAGTTCTTCTGCCAGAACCGGATGGATTCCCTGTTCTCTCACTGTAGTATGTTCCGGAATTCGTTTTTCAATTTCCCGGATAACCGGTTCCATCCGGTCCAGCGCCTCTTCGCCATCTTTCCCCCAGGCTGTAACCCGGACGGCAATAAATCCCGGTCTTGCCAGCAGGGCAATGGTTGGATTGGACTGCTTTTTCAGCAGATCCATAAGCAGTGACTCCACCTGAGGTTCTCCCATTCCGGTGACAGAAAGGACCACTGAGCGGATAATCCCCTGATTTCCAAAGCGCTTTTCCATCCATGGCATCATATAACGCTGTGCCATGATTTTCATCTCAAAAGGCGGTCCGGGAAGATGAATCAGCGTCTTTCCATTGTACGTTACCGCCGATCCGCTGGCTGTCCCCACATCGTTCTTCAGAATGAATGCCCCTTTACAGAACCAGGCCTGCCGGTCCAGCTGCGGGCTCATTGGGCGCCCTATATGTTCATAATGGGCGCACAGCCTCTTATGTTCTGATTCCACATGCACCAGGGACAGTCCCAACGCACTGGCCCCCGCCTTTTTGGTTATATCCCCCAATGTGGACCCCAGTCCTCCGGAAGTAATAACAATATCCGACCTTCCCAATGCAGTGATAAATGCATTTTTCATACGATCAGGATTATCTCCCACGGTTGTCATGTATGCCACCGTATATCCGTGTTCATTGAGAAAACGTGCCAGCCAGCAGCTGTTTTCGTTCGCAATCTCTCCCAGAAGGAGTTCCGTTCCCGTGGTAATGATTTCAACAATCATGATATCGCCTCTTTACCGGATGAATCAGATTCTGTTCGCAATCAGATCATACGCATATCCATCGACAATGCGTACTTTGCAGAAATCACCAGGCTTTAAATCCCCTGGATTTTCGATATATACATTGCCATCTACTTCCGGTGCCTGGAATTCGGCACGTCCTTTGGCAACCAGTCCATCTCCATTGTCCACCAGTTCTTCCACCAGCACTTCCGTTTCTGTTCCAATCAGGTTTCTGTCGTTTTCCTCAGAAATTTCGGCCTGAACAGACATCAATCGATGATAACGGTCTTCTTTGACATCTTCCGGAATCTGGTCCGCCATTCGTGCAGCTGGTGTTCCATCCTGAGGAGAATACTTAAATGCACCCATATCATCAAATTTAACTTCCCGGATGAAATCACAAAGTTCCTGGAAGTCCGCTTCCGTTTCTCCCGGGAATCCTACCATAAGGGTAGTGCGGAGTGTAATCCGTGGAGAAGCTGCACGCAGCTTACCCAGCAGGGCATAAATGCTTTCTTTTGTATCCCTGCGATGCATTCTCTTCAGAACGGAATCGCTGATATGCTGCAACGGAATATCCACATATTTGCAGATTTTCTTTTCTCTGGTAATAAGGTCAAGCAGTTCATCTGTAAAATAAGTTGGATACAGATAGAACAGACGAATCCACTTTACTCCTTCCACTTTGACCAGTTCTCTCAGGAGCCCTGCCAGATTCGTTCCATCTCCCAGATCTCTACCATAATAGCTGAGATCCTGAGCAATCAGGTTGAATTCCTTTACTCCCTGTGCCGCCAGGCGCTTTACTTCGTGTACTACCGAGGGAATCGGACGACTCCTTGCCTTGCCTCTCACATAAGGAATATAGCAGAATGTGCATCCATTATTACATCCTTCTGCAATCTTCACATAGGCCGTATACTTTGGAGTCACCAGCTGACGCGGTATTAATTCTTCATGTTCACATGGAGCGCTGTCAAAACAGTTAACCTGCTTGCCGGTGCGATAAGACTCATTAACCGCATCAAGAATCTTTGACCAGGATTCAGTACCGAGCAGTACGTCCAGTTCCGGGATCTCTCTGGCCAGTCCTTCCTGGAACTGCTGGGACAGACAGCCGGCGGCCACAAGTTTTTCACATTTACCGTTTTTCTTATATTCTGTTGCCTGAAGCAGTGTCTGTACCGATTCATCCTTGGCAGCATCAATAAACGTACAGGTGTTGATAATGATAACATTTGCTTCATTCAAATCTTCAGTCATTTCGTAGCCGGCCTTTTCCATAAGCCCAATCATCATTTCGGTATCTACCAGATTTTTTGAGCAGCCAAGGCTGATGAATCCAATTTTTTTCATTTAGTTACTCCGTATCTCTTGCAAATCTAACCTGAGTCACCCAGCGTTTTTTCAGGCTGTCACGACCCGTTTTAACAAAAACCTTTTTTAAATTCCATAAACTCAGCAAATGTCCCCGCTCATCCTTATCCCGCCTCAGTTCATTGGTGGACAGGTAGTATGTATCGGAGGCATTCATTGCCTTATCCAGTGTCTTTCCCGTAAGCAGCCAGTCCACGAATCTTCTGGCATCCGGCTTATGGGCTGCATCAGAGAAAATACCTATACCATAAAGATACCATGGCTGTCCATCATCAGGATAAACAACAGCAATGGGCAGATGCTCATTCTTGACCCGCATCACTTCATTGAAGCTGGAAATCCCAATGTCCGCCTTATCCATTGCCGCCATACGTGCAGGCGTGGAAAGGAATTTTCCATACTGCACAATATGTGTTCCTGCATAGGCAAGTCGACCGATAGCCCCATCTTCCCCAAAACGTTCTGACATGCTGTAAAGCAAATCTTCCGCCTCAGAGGAAGAAACAAAATCGGTGACGGAAAGACGTGTCATCGGTGATGTGACCACATTATCCCATGTATATATGTAATCAGGATTCTCTGCGTAGAAATCTCTGTTCACTGCAAATACCACCGGGTCTATCCAGATACCGGTCCAGGTATCATTTTCTGCACGATACTGATGCATTACTGTGTCGGAAGCGGGTGAAGAATATGGAGCCAGTTCTTTCTTTTCCGAAAGCTGCTGGAGTACTTCCTGTGAAGTAATCACCACATCCCCCATATTATCAGAACGCAGAGTGCTATCCAGTATCTGACGGGTAGTGAACGGAACCACAACGATGTTTATTTTTTCTTTTCTGGCAAATGCCTGCCCCACCGTCTGAATAAAATCCGCTGGCATATCCGTATATACACGTATAAAACGCGTAGATGCTACATCATTAGCCCTCTGTCTTGCCGCCTTTTCCATATACAGGATAACCGATCCGAACACAAGTACCGCTATGCCCAGAAATAACAGCACTGACGCCAAACGTTTCATTTACTGCTCCTGCACTTTTACTGATTATCAATTATAGAAAAAACGAATCCAGAATATAACTGCCAGAATGACTATTACGGCCAGAATCCATTTTTCTGCCCGCGACATCCCTTTATCTGGCTGTTTTTTCTTATCGGATACCACTTCTACGCTCTTGCGCAGGGCTTTCCTGCTTTCATCGGATTCTTTTTTCTTTACAGGAATTCTGGCATCATCGGCTGCTGTTTCCTCATTGAAATATTGAATAAGCATATTGCCATTAAGGCCTACGGCTTCCGCATAATTGCGGATAAAACCGCGCACATAGACTGCATCGCGTATCTGGGAATACTGCCCGTTTTCAATGGCGATGATATAGGCTTCATTAATAAATGTCCGATCCGCAATGTCTCTGGTGGAAAGCCCGAGCGACTTGCGCTGTTTCTGTAAGATATCTCCTACTGTACCATTATCCATGATTTACCTCTTTATTTACATTTCCGGATAACAGTTTATCCGCTTGTTCTTTATTCATAAGGATTTCACGGGGCTTTGCTCCGTTAGCCGGGCCTACAATCCCCATCTCTTCCATTGTATCCATAAGTCGTCCCGCCCGGGTATACCCAATACGGAAACGCCGCTGAAGCATAGAGACAGACGCCCTTCCTGTATCCAGTATCCATTCTACCGCTTCTGGGAAGAGTTCATCCTGTTCTTCCTCCACAGCAGCCTTTTCTGCCTCGTCAGGAGCGGTGAACACCAGGGGTTCCTCACTGGAAAGCATTTCCTTCACTGCTGTTTCATTATGGATATAGGAAGTAACCGACTCTACTTCTGAATCTGAAACAAAAGCCCCCTGTACACGCACAGGGTTCTGTGCTCCGATAGGATCAAAGAGCATATCGCCCTTCCCCAGCAGGTTTTCTGCGCCAGCCTTATCCAGGATAGTGCGTGAATCAATCTGAGAAGATACGGCAAAGGAAATACGGCTTGGAATATTAGCCTTAATAAGACCGGTGATAACGTCCACAGAAGGACGCTGTGTAGCCAGAACCAGGTGAATACCTGCTGCTCTGGCCTTCTGTGCAAGACGGCAGATTGCCTGCTCTACGCTGTCGGCCGCCACCATCATCAGATCAGCCAGTTCGTCGATGATGATAATCAGATATGGCATCTTTTCCTTCGGATTCAAACGATTATATCCCCGGATATCCCGGACGGCCGATGCAGAGAATAACTTATAGCGGTGTTCCATTTCCTTAACTGCCCACTGAAGTGCACCGGCAGCCTTCTTCGGTTCAGTTACCACCGGGGAACGAAGATGCGGCACTGCATTGTATACAGAAAGTTCTACAACCTTCGGATCAATAAGCAGCATCTTGACTTCTTCCGGCCGATAATGGTACAGAATGCTCATAATGATAGTATTAATGCACACACTCTTACCACTACCTGTGGAACCAGCGATAAGAAGGTGCGGCATCCTGGTCAGATCGGCCACGATAGTCTTTCCGGTAATATCCTTGCCCAGTGCCACATTGACATTCCCATGGGCATTTCTGAACTCATCGCTGTCCAGCACATCCCGGAGCGCCACCATGGTAGTCTTGCCGTTTGGTACTTCAATACCTACTGCAGACTTTCCTGGAATCGGCGCTTCAATACGGATATGTGTGGCTGCCAGCTGAAGGGCAATATCGTCAGCAAGGTTTTCAATTTTTTTGACCTTTACGCCAGGAGCCGGTTCAAGCTCAAACCGTGTAACTGTTGGCCCCACACTGGTATTAATAACCCTGGCGGCTACACCAAAGTTATGCAGTGTAGATTCCAGAATCTTTTTCTTTTCTTCCGCTTCCCGGGAGAGGGACGCAGATTGTCTTCCGCCAGGTTTAAGCAGCGTAAGAGGTGGGAACTTATAGGTTGAAACCGGGGTTTCTCCCTTCATGCTGCCTTCCGGTTTATCAGTGGCTGCTTTTTCCGGCGGCACCACTTCTGCAGGCATATCCGGTTCCTCCGGAATCGGTACCGTTTCTGGTTCCGGTGCAACGGATATTCCTTCTTCTTCCGGAATATCCGGATTTTCCTCTGGTTCCGTATTCAATATGAGTTCCGGCCCGTTGTTTTCTACCGCCTGAGAATCCAACTGATTTTCCATATCCGATTCCACTGTCTCCATCGGCTGTGGCTGCGTTTTTTCACTTTCCGCATCCTGGTCATCCTCATGGTGACGCTTATGGAAGATAAAATCCGTCATGGAATATGACTTTCCAAGCTCACGTTCTACCCGGCGCTGTTCATCGTAGATTGCCTTCTTCTCTTTAATGGCCTCCCCCATACGTGCCACATGCTTCGCTGCTTTCTGCTCCACATAGTTGACTCCCGGAGACAGGGAGAAATGGGTAAGAAAGACAATATCCAGAATAAATCCGGCAATCAGGACAATCCATAATCCAGCAGTTCCGAACAGGGCATGAAGGCCATAGACAGCTATCGCTCCCAGTGCCCCGCCTCCGGAAAGAATCATATCTCCGGAGAACTCCTGCCCCATCGGAACTATCCAGGCATGTATTCCTGCCAGTATCATCCAGTATAAAAGGCTGATAGCCACGAATCTCCAGGTAAATCTTACCTTAGGCCCTTTTCCGATAAACTGTAATCCCTGCAGAACACAGAAAAACGCAGGAATGATGGCTCCTTTTCCGAATAAGATCTGGAATACCTGTCGCAGTAAATCGCCAAAAAGCCCCATACTTTGTCCGGCAAGGCTGAGACAGGACAGTATCCCCATCAGGGTCAGAAGAAGACCACCGGCTTCATAGGCTCTGGAGCCTGTCTTCTTTTTATATTTCCTTGTAGAAACGACACGTCGTTTCATATGTTCATTTCTACCTCCTCACACATGACATAGTATATTCTCTACGGTCAGCCGTTAAATTGCTGTACAGACAAAAACAAGTCGCCAAGTTCCCTCGGCGACTGTTATTTGTATATCCCCACCATGTCGTATTGGCCGTATTTTGAGTCTGCAAAAATGCAGGTGGGTGTCATCATGAAGGACTTTACTAGTCCCCGTTGAAGGGCATTAACGCTATCCCTCAGCTCTAACTCCCGATGTAAAGGTGTTGGTTCAAAATATTCAAGCTGCACGTGCACAGCAGGGCTTCATCTGTATTCATTTTAGCAGAATCATAGTTCATTTACAAGAAAAAATGTTCTGCTTTCTGAAAAATCAGAATAATTCTTTTTCCTTGTCTTCCTTGGTTACCAGCTTGATATGGAGTTCTTCCAGCTGCTTGTCGGTAACTACATTCGGAGCTTCAGACATCTGGTCAATAGCGCTCTGTGTCTTCGGGAAGGCAATGACATCACGAATGGATTCGCGATGGAGCATAAGCATTACCAGACGGTCCAGACCAAAGGCAAGGCCTTCATGCGGCGGTGCGCCGTACTGGAATGCCTTAAGCAGGAATCCAAATTTTTCTTCTGCTTCTTCCTTGGAAATTCCGATAGCCTGGAATACCTTTTCCTGCAGGTCTTCCTGGTAAATACGAAGGCTGCCGCCACCGGCTTCTACGCCATTGAGGACCATATCATAGGCCTTAGCGTAAACCTTTTCCGGATTGGTGAGCAGATACTGAACATCTTCATCACGAGGTGCGGTGAATGGATGATGTTCTGCCACATAACGCTTTTCTTCCTCGCTGTATTCAAACATCGGGAAGTCTACTACCCAGCGGAAGCAGAATTCATTTGGATCAATAAGATTCATACGACGACCCATTTCCAGACGCAGTTCGCCCAGAGCCTGAGCTACTACCTTCGGCTTATCGGCAATGATAAGGATAAGATCTCCCTTTTCAGCTTCGCAGAAGCGGCCGATTTCACGAATCTTGTCTTCACCAAGGAACTTGGTAATCTGACACTTCAATGTTCCATCTTCATTGAATCCGATCCATGCCAGGCCCTTAGCGCCGTAATGTCCAACGTATTCAACCAGTCCATCCAGTTCACGACGCGGAATCTTAGCATCGCCCTTAACGTTGATAGCCTTAACTACTCCGCCATTGTCCAGTACGTTACGGAATACCTTAAAACCGGTATCGCGAAGGAGGTCGGAAATGTCGTAGAAATGCATATCAAAGCGGAGATCCGGCTTATCAGAACCATAGAGATTCATAGCATCTGTCCAGGTAATGCGCTGGAACGGAATCTGAATATCCACATCCAGTACATTCTTGAACACTCTCTGCATCATATGTTCTACCAGATCAAGGATGAAATCCTGATCTTCAAAGGATACTTCCATATCCAGCTGAGTGAATTCCGGCTGACGGTCAGCGCGCAGGTCTTCATCACGGAAGCAGCGTGCTACCTGGAAATAACGTTCAAAACCGGAAACCATGAGCAGCTGCTTAAACAGCTGCGGGGACTGTGGAAGAGCGTAGAACTTGCCCGGGTTTACACGGCTCGGAACCAGATAGTCACGAGCGCCTTCCGGTGTGCTCTTTGTCAGCATCGGGGTTTCGATTTCCAGGAATCCTCTTTCATCCAGGAATTCGCGCATTTCATGGGTAATCTTATGGCGCATGATCAGATTGCGCTGCATTTCCGGACGGCGGAGATCGAGATAACGATATCTGAGGCGTACATTTTCATCAACATCTACACCATCTTCAATATAGAATGGCGGAGTCTTAGCCTTGTTCAATACGCGCATTTCGCTGACAACAACTTCCAGTCTGCCAGTCTTCATGTGCGGATTAATTGTTTCTTCGCTTCTTTCTCTTACCTTGCCCACAACAGCTACTACATATTCATTACGAACATCTTCTGCCTTGTGGAACGCTTCTTCACCGTACTGCGGGCTGAATACCAGCTGTACGAGACCGGTGCGGTCACGAAGATCGATGAAGATAAGTCCGCCGTGGTCACGTCTTCTCTGTACCCATCCGGCCAGAGTAAGAACTTTGCCTGAATCATTGTCTTTTACTTCACCACAGCCGCAGGATCTGTGCATACCTGCCATGTTTTCCATAATTTGAGCACCTCACTAAATATTATTTATTGTTAACTGAAAAAGACGATTATAAGTTCTTGGCCATACAATCAGCCGCTTCAGCAACGTTAACCTTAACCTGTTCTCCGGTTTCCATGGTCTTAACCTGGACAACGCCTTCTTCCATTTCTGAAGAACCAATGATAGCTACCAGGGCAGCTCCGGACTTGCCGGCATGCTTCATCTGTCCCTTAAGGCTCTTGCCCTGAAGGTCAATTTCTGCCGGAACTTCTCTGTCCCTGAGTTCCTTCTGGAGTTTAACCGCAGCCACTTCCGCTTCCTTGCCCATAGCGGCAATATATACATGTTTTGCCGTTTCCGGTTCAGGAATAAGATTCTGCATTTCCAGTGCCAGAAGCAGACGTTCCATACCTACTGCGAACCCAATGCCCGGTGTAGACGGACCGCCGACTTCTTCTACGAGGCCGTCATAGCGTCCGCCGCCGCAGATAGCACTCTGTGCCCCAAGTGGAGTGTACTGAATTTCAAATGCCGTATTGGTATAGTAATCCAGACCACGAACCAGTCTTGGATCCACTTCAAACGGAATGCCCATAGCCGTCAGATACGATTTAACCGCATCAAACTTTTCCTGGCAGTCATCGCAGAGGTAATCGGTAATTTCCGGAGCGCCAATGCTTGCCTTACGGCAGCCTTCTTCTTTGCAATCCAGAATACGGAGCGGATTCTTGTGCAGTCGTTCTCTGCAGTCATCACACAGGTCATCTACCTTCGGTTCATAGAATTCAATCAGTTTTTTGCGATAAGCCGCACGGCATTCGCTGTGACCAATCGAATTAATGTGGAGCTTCAATTCATGAAGTCCCAGTCTCTGAAAAAGGTCATAGGCGAGAGCAATACATTCTGCGTCAGCGGCCGGAGACTTGGCTCCCAGAATTTCTACGCCGAACTGATGGAATTCACGATATCTGCCTGCCTGTGGTCTGTCATAGCGGAACATGGATCCAATGTAGAATACCTTATGTACCTGCTGATCCCCGTACAATTTATGTTCCAGATAAGCACGGACTACGGATGCTGTGTTTTCAGGGCGAAGTGTAATCGATCTTCCGCCTCTGTCTTCAAACGTATACATTTCCTTGGTGACTACATCGGTCGTGTCACCGATTCCACGAAGGAACAGTTTTGTGTCTTCAAACATTGGCGTTCTGATTTCGCCATATCCGTAAAGTGCACATAAATGGCGGATTACACGTTCCATATAATTCCACTTATATACCTGATCCGGAAGAATATCCTGTGTACCTCTTAATGCCTGCATGAGCAACCCTCTTTTTCTAAAAAATAAACATTCTGCCAACTGCCAACCGGCAGGACAAAACATGAATAAATTGTATCATTTATGCTATACCTTGGCAAATAAGCCAGGATGCGCATACCTTATATCTGCGGTTCCTTTTCGCTGTATTCCGGATGCTGCTTCTGACAATCTTTGCAGTATCCGTAAAACTTAAGCTGATAGTCCACAATATTAAAACCATTTTTCTTTTTAATCCGGCTTCTTATTTCTTCTGCAAAATCAGAAGTAAATTCGATAACCCGGCCGCATCCAAGACAGATAAGGTGGTGATGGCTATGAGACAGGTTATGATCATTTAATTCATAACGGCTTCTCCCATCTCCAAAATCGAGCTTTTTCACCAGATCCAGTGACGTAAACAGTTCCAGGGAACGATATACGGTAGCCAGCCCGATATCCGGATTTTCCCCGCGGACCATTTCATATATATCTTCCGCACTGAGGTGATTCTCCTTGCTGGATAAAAATGCCTGAAGAATAATCTGCCTCTGTGTCGTAAATTTATACTTATGTTCTCTGATACGCTTTTTCAGCGTATTCATTACTGTCGATTTTTTCATAGACCAACACCCTTAACTAATGACCTTGTAATAATCGTAAAACCACATATGTCTGATGACTACCTGAAGCACAGCCAGCACCGGAACCGCAATCATCATCCCCAGAATGCCAAACAGGTGTCCCCCGATCAGCACTCCGGCAATGATAGCCACTGGATGCATATTGATAACATGTCCCATTACCTTAGGCATAATCAAGTGAGAATCCAACTGCTGAACAATTATATAGAATACTATAACCTGTGCCATCACATGAGAACTCTGCAGTAACCCCAGCAGTGCCGGAGGTATGGCTCCGATAATCGGCCCCAGCACAGGGACCAGTTCCATCACACCGGCCAGCAATCCTATAACTAACGGATAAGGTATGTCCAGGGCCACCATCCCCAGAAATGTCACCATAGCCATAAGGACTGACAAGGTAAGCTGCCCTCGTACATACGCAGAAAGCATACGATAAATTTCCTCCAGCAGGTTAGTCAGATGTCTCTGATACTGCACGGGAAACAATTTCACGAAAGCTTCTTTAAATGCCGAGCCATTCTTAATCATATAAAACGTAATAAATGGCACGACCACCATTTCAATCAGCGTGCTGGCCACAGAGAAAATAGCCGAAATACTGAACTGCGCAATCTGCAATGTATACGAACCAATGTAAGATACCACATTATTGATTACATGCCGCAGTTCCGGTGGAATCAGACGCACATCATATTCCGCTTCCAATGCCGGTATAGCCTGCTGAATTTCCTGCACAATAGCTGGCAACCCATTAATGAAAGATTTAGCTTCGGTAACGAATGGTACCAGTATATGAATAATTACCAGATAAACAAGGGCTATAAACAGCAAAAATGAGAGAATGATGGATATATCATAAGGAAACTTTTGGAGACCTGCTTTCCTCATCAGCGCCTGTATAAAATCTGCTACCGGAGTGAGCAGCACCGAAAGTATAAGCGATATGCTGAACGGATACAAAATTTGCGGCACCAGAATAATCAGGGTAACGATAAAAACTGTCACAGCTATTCTGAGCCAGAATTCCGGACTGTTCTTCATTATAAACCTCCCCTCAGAAAAGGATTATTTATTTTTTCCAGGCCCATTTCAGAATGTTCACCATGCCCGGGTAAGATAATGGCCGAATCAGGAATTATCTGTTTTAGCCGATCCAGACTGTCAGCCAGCTTTTCCTCATCGCCCAGTGGCAGATCACATCGGCCTGCCGAACCTGCAAACAGGGTATCTCCTGAAAACAGCCACTGCCTATCTTCCTGGTAATAACATACACTTCCAGGCGTATGCCCCGGCGTAGCAATCACCTGAAATATACTGTTTCCCAATGAAACAGTATCCCCATCCTGCAGCCAATGGAACGGTCCATGAATAAACGGTCGCGGCATCCCCATAAAGTCAGAATCCTCATCCCCTTCTTTCTTCAGATAGAAGTTATCTTCCTTTCTGATATACAGCGGAATCTCCTTATACTGCCACTGAAGTGCAGGAACCCCTGCCACATGATCATTATGCCCGTGGGTAAGCAGAATCTTATCAATGTGAATCTGTTCCCTCGCGGCATAAGCAGCCACCTGTTCCGAACCAAAGGAAGGATCTATGACCAGGCTCGTTCCAGTTTCCTCATCCGTAATCAGATACGTATTATTCCTCAGCGGACCCAGAACAAAATTAACCACACGCAACATACACTCAGAACTCCTTCTGGCTGTCCAGGAGAATGGTTATCGGCCCCACATTATCCAGCCGTACATGCATCATAGTCTGAAATCTTCCCGTTTCCACATGAAGCCCTGCTGCCCGGCATTTCTGCACTACATATTCATAAAGCCGGTTAGCTTTTTCTGGAAGTTCCGCTTCAAAGAAACTGGGCCGGCGGCCATGGCGGCAATCCCCATACAGTGTAAACTGCGATACGATCATCAGTTCCCCACCTTCATCCAGAATGGAGCGGTTCATCTTTCCCTGTTCATCCTCAAAAATCCGGAGATTTATTATCTTGTCAGCCAGGTAATCTCCATCCTTTTCTGCATCTCCCTTACGAACCCCCAGAAAGACCAGCAGACCATTCCCTACATGGCCTGCCTTTTTCCCTTCTGACTCCACGTCACAATATCCACAACGCTGTACAACCGCTCTCATCTGTCAGTTCCCCTTTCTGCCTTTCAGTCGTTCTACTGAGTGGACACCTTTTACTCTTCTGATTTTCGTCATTATATATTCCAATTGTTGAAGATCCTTAATCTGAATTCCCAGCCGCATGGTGGCCACTCCGGCATCATTGACGTTGATATTGGCGGAAGAAACCGATGTCTTGTTATCTGACAGGACGGCCAGTATATCCGCCATGAGTCCGGTGCGGTCATAGCTGACGATTTCAATATTGACCTGGAATGTGCCTGACGTCTGCTTAATCCATGTAACTTCAATCAGTCGTTCCGGCTCATCAGTATTTACAATATTTGGACAATCCAGCCTGTGTACAGTCACACCACGGCCGCGGGTAATATACCCGATGATTTCATCTCCCGGAACCGGGTTGCAGCATTTAGCCAGGTGAACTTCCAAGGAGGATTCCCCTTTGACCAGGACACCGTGGGGAGCAACCTGTTTCTTCTTTGGTTCCGTCTTAAGCTGTTCAAATGCTTTGGCCGATTTAGCGCCCTGAGCTGCTTCTCTGGTTTTGACCTCTTTGTTATATATGTTCATCAGATTGAGGATAACACTCTTTGGTGTAACACCCCCATACCCAACTGCAGCGAACATATCATCAAGAGACTGTACATTGACCCGGTGAACCACTTCATCCAGCCGGTTCCGGCTGGCCAGTTCCTTCCAGTCCTGGTTCATCCGATTGGCTTCTTCAACCAGCAGTCCTTGCCCTCTGGCAATATTCTCTTCCCGGTTTTCATGTTTAAACCAGCTTCTGATTTTACTGCGGCTTTCCGACGCCCCGACAATGTTCAGCCAGTCATAACTCGGCTTAGCGGACTTGGATGTAACGATGGATACAATATCCCCGTTTTTCAGCTTCGTATCCAGAGGCACCATCTTATTGTTGACTTTGGCCCCTACACAGTGATTACCGATTTCCGTATGAATTCGATAGGCAAAATCCAGTGGAATTGACCCCTGCGGCAGGTTAATGACATCCCCCTTCGGAGTAAATACAAAGACTTCGTCAGAGAATACATCCAGTTTCAGCGCATTGACAAATTCCTTGGAATTACTGGTATCCTGCCATTCCAGAATATGGCGGAGCCAGCTTATCTTGGAGTCAAACCGGCTGGCTCCTCCGTTAGCCTTGCCCTCCTTGTAACGCCAGTGTGCCGCTACACCGTATTCAGAAATATGGTGCATTTCCCAGGTACGAATCTGAATTTCAACCGGCTGTCCCTGGGTTCCGATAACGGTAGTATGCAGAGACTGATACAGATTGGGCTTCGGCACCGCAATATAATCCTTGAAACGGTTTGGCAGCGGTTTCCAGAGAGAGTGAGCCAGACCAAGTACGGCATAGCACTGTGGAATGGTATCTACAATGACACGAACAGCATACAAATCGTATATCTGAGACAGATCCTTATGCTGTTTTTTCATCTTCTTATAAATACTGTAGAAATGCTTTGGTCTTCCGGTTACCTTGGCTTTAATTCCCGATTTATCCAGATGTTCCTTCAGCACTTTCATCGTTTCTTCAACGATTTCTTCCCTGGCTCTGCGCTTCTGTTTCATCTGGCGGACCAGATCTTCATATTCCTCCGGATGGAGGTAATGGAAACACAAATCTTCCAGTTCCCACTTAATGTTATAAATCCCGAGACGATGTGCCAGCGGAGCATAGATTTCCAGTGTTTCTCTGGCTATACGCTGCTGTTTTTCCCGACGGAAAACTCCGAGGGTACGCATATTGTGCAGACGGTCAGCCAGCTTGATAACCACTACGCGGATATCCTTGGCCATGGCCAGGAACATCTTACGGAAATTTTCAGTCTGCTGATCCTCTTTGTCCGTATAGTGGAAGCTGGACAGCTTGGTTACCCCATCCACCAGAAAAGCGACTTCTTCGCCAAACATCTTCGCAATATCTTCCCGGGTATATTCCGTATCCTCTACCACATCATGCAGCAGAGCCGCAATCACCCCCGGCAGATCCATCTGCAGTTCGGCCAGAATATAGGCTACAGACAACGGATGAATAATATAGGGTTCCCCCGATTTTCTTACCTGTTTCCCATGAGCCTGAGCCGCCAGGTTATAAGCTTTATTAATCCATTCCAGTGCCTTAGGGTCCTTGTTATACGACTGCACTTTCTTAATAAGGCGATCATATTCCTCTTTTACTTCGAAAGAAAAATCACGTTGTTTGGCCTTTTCCTTAATATAGTTTTCCTCATTAATCAAAAAATCTGCCAACGTAGACGCCGATGCATCCGTATGAATAGTTTCATCATCCAGCGTCTTTGAAAATATTTCAGCCATGTTTATCTTTTTTGTGGTTTCTGTGGATACATTATTTTTATCCTTATTCATGTCCTCGTTCGTAACAGCCATGATAATCAACCCCTCATTGAATACTTACAATACGTAGATGATGTATATAAATCCAGCTTCTTCACCGCCGGCTGATACTGGTAATATGTTTCATTTCCCCTCTGCAGCCGGTTAAGAAGATGTATCTCCTCAAAAACTCTGAACATAAGTTCCACTTCCTGGAAAGAGAAGGACGGTTTAAGTCTGTCTGCCACCTGATGCTGTATTTCCTCTATCGGACCTTCCGAATCCATGACCCGTTTTACTGTTAGATAGAAGGAAACCATCTTGTCCCGGTTCAAGAACGGTTCAGGCCGGATGATGATGTCTTTGCAGATAAGCTGAACATGCTCTCCATACCATTCGTGTATTTCCGCGCGATAGGCAGCGGACACTATATCCCCGTTTCTACAAGGGGACGAAATACCAGTGTTCCAGAATATGCCCTGCCTGGAAATATTATCCTGTTCGAACATACATTTAAAATGTTTATTGTCCTTCCCCATATGCCTTGTATAATTCACATGCAGGTTTTTGCTGGCAAACAGCGGTCGGGGATTATCGCACCCGCAGGGTTCCAGAATTTCCAGTTCATGAATGAACCGAGGAGTCAGTTCCCGAAGTGGAAGATATTCTTCCAGCTCCAGTTCCGGAATAAAGTCTTCCGGACTGAGCACCCTGGCCGCGTAATCATTGATTGCCTTTCTGAACTCCGGGATGTTTTCTTCCCTGATGCTGAAGCCCGCAGCCATCTTATGTCCACCTAGTTGAATAAGCAATGATTCCTGTGCCTTTAACGCCTGGTAGATATCAAAAGCCGGAATACTGCGGCAGGATCCTTTTCCAATACCATCCTTGATGGTAATCATGAGCACCGGCCGGTTATACTGCTCCAAAATTCTGGATGCTGAAATTCCGATAACTCCAGGGTTCCACCCGTGACCATCAATCACCATGACATCCGCCTTTTCCGCATTCAGCTGATGCAACCGCCGGACAGCCTGTTCATAGATTCCCTTTTCAACAGCCTGACGCTTCACATTTATCTCACACAGATTGCGGGCAATATGTTCTGCTTTTTCGCGGGAATAACTGATAAGAAGGTCCACCCCCATCCGGGCATGGGCAATGCGTCCTGCGGCATTAAGCCGTGGCGCCAGTCCAAAGGACACATCTTCCACAGAAATCGGTTTGTCCTCCCCTGGTTTTACAATGCCCGCTGCCCGGAGCAGAGCGGCCAGCCCGGGAATCTGTGTATGCCGCATCTTCCGGAGTCCTTCTCTCACAAGGATTCGATTTTCTCCTGTAAGGGAAACCACATCGGCGATGGTGCCCATCGCTACCAGTTCCATATCCTCTTCATAGGCTTCGTTATGAAGAGTCAGAGCCAGTGCCCGGCATACCGTATAGGCCACTCCACATCCTGCAAGTTCTTTATAAGGATATCTGCAGTCCTTCTGATGGGGGTTCAGCACCGCTATAGCATTCGGTATCTTTTCCGGAACCAGGTGATGGTCCGTAACAATGATATCCATAGTTTCAGGAGCCTGCGCAATAATATCAGCGGCGGCAATACCATTGTCCACAGTAATAAGCAGTTTACACCCCTCTTCTGCCAGCTTCTGTACCGCAGGCAGATTCAGGCCATATCCTTCCGTTTCTCTGGCAGGAATATAAAAGCGGACATCCGCCCCTTCCCTTTTCAGAAAACGGTACAAAATGGATGTAGCCGTTATGCCATCTACATCATAATCCCCGTAGATAACCAGGGGTTCTTTTTTCTGTAATGCCAGAATTATCCGGTCTACCGCAGCCTGCATCCCTTTCATCAGAAATGGATCTGACAAATCAGCCGGCGTATCATAGCAGAAATGTTTCAGCTTATCTTCAGTATCTATCCCTCTTCGCAGAAGGATACCCGCCACCAGCGGAGAAATTCCATGTGTTGAAAAAAAAGCAGGAATTTCATTATCCTTCCCTGCTGATGCAAACTTCCATATATATTTACCTTGCTGTTTATCTGTTTCAGGTTTATTTTGCATATGCATACCTCTGTCGTTAATCACATCCTTATTTTATCACTTTTCTTTCTCATTCTCTACAAGATATTATCATTTTCATTATCACGCAAAAAAAGCCCCATCTCTATATTCCAGATGAGACTTTTTTATTGCCTTCTCAGTTTTTATATCCGGTTATTTCCATGCCAGCTGCATAACTTTCTTGTATTCGTGGTTGAGATGATCTACCACTACATCCAGTACAATGCGTACGACCTTTGGGTCAAAGCTTTCCTGTGTGCTTGGCATGCATGCATCGAGAAATAAATCCCCATCATCTGTTGCTGCATACTTGAACACCTTATAGCTTCTGTTCATCTGATTCATGAAAGAATCAAAGTCCGCACGGTTATTTTCCTTGATAATATGCTGTCCCACAAATACACGGATAATAGTGTAAATGGTCCGGTCAGTAATTACATTCACCGGAAGCTGCTGTCCTTCCACCTGAATATTGGAACGGAACAAAACCGTCTGATTTTCATCCCCCTTATCAAAACGAGTAAAGAAATTCAGATTGTTATCTTTCAAATATTTTTCAAAACTATCAGCCTTTTTATTTACTATAGTCTGCTCTGCCATACCCAACCCTCCGTTGTTAATAAATTCTATTATTATTATAACAGAATACTGCCACGATAAAAGCCCCTCTTTTCCTTTTTACCGGGATAATACAGGAATATCTTATACCCCTTACATAGATAATCTCCATATTGACATCATATAGATGTCATTCTATAATAAAGCCAGCTAAATTAGTTCTATATCGTATTAATTTAGCTTTATATTAACAGCATGCGGTTTTGAAGAGAGAGAATCAACATGGAACTTAAAAATACACTGGGCTACCTTCTGGCTCAAACCGCCAGAAATATCCATGTGAGAATGAATGATTTTTTCAGTGGCTACGGCCTTACGCTGGAACAATGGACTGCATTGAAGCTGATAAAAGAAAACAGCCCGCTTTGTCAGAAAGAGCTGGCCAGGCTGAATCATAAAAGTCCAAACACCATTAAAGCGTTAGTTGACCGTCTCCAATCCAAAGGACTTATTCATCGTGAGGAAGACCCATCAGACAGGAGAAACCTTATATTATCGCTTACTTCTGAGGGAGAAAACCTGGTCGCCAGGATTTCCCCTATGGAAGATAAAGCCAATGCACTGCTGGAGTCCCCACTTACAAAAGAAGAAACAGTACTTATGAAAAAGCTGCTGAAAAAAATGAATTCTTAGATTCCTGCTATCTTCTTACTTCATTAATCATGTGCATACATGTATAAGTTCAGCTACAGCTGCAAGGAGAAAATCATGGCATATTACACAAGCAACGCAGAACATCCGATTGACATCCTCAATATTAAAGGACTGGAAGCCAGAGTGAAAGCCCGCATGGAACCAGGCGCCTTTGGGTATATTCGTGAAGGTGCTGAAGATGAATGGACTTTAAGAGAAAACACCCGTTCATTTGAAGACAAACACATCGTTCCGAGAGTACTCCGCGGTATTTCTCATGCCGACCTGTCTACCTCCATTTTCGGAATTCCTCTTTCTACTCCGGTCATTGAAGCTCCTTCCGCCGCCCATGGACTTGCCCATGTAAAAGGTGAAGTAGATACTGCCATCGGAGCTGCAAAGGCTGGTACATTGTTTGCAATGAGCACCTACGGCAGCACAGATCTGGAAGAAGCGGCTAAAGCAGCACCGGGCGCACCACAGTTCTTCCAGATTTATATGAGCAAGGATGATGGCTTCAATGAATTTCTTATCCAGAAGGCTGTACGTGCCGGAGTAAAGGCCATCATCATGACGGTTGATTCCACACTGGGTGGCTACCGTGAAGAAGACATTGCCACTCATTTCCAGTTCCCGCTGCCAATGCCCAACCTGGCAGCCTATGGCAATGCTGACGGAAAAGGCAAGGGCATTTCTGAAATTTATGCAGCCGCAAAGCAGGACTTCGTTCCTTCCGATATTGGCAAACTGAAGCGCCTTTCCGGACTTCCGGTTATCGTGAAGGGCATTCAGTCCCCTGAAGACGCTGTAATCGCTCTGGATGCAGGTGCTGATGGCATCTGGGTTTCCAACCACGGCGGCCGCCAGCTCAACGGTGGCCCGGCTTCCTTCGCCGTACTTCCTTCCATTGCCAAAGCAGTTAATAAAAGAGCTCCCATCATTTTCGACAGCGGAGTAAGAAGAGGCAATCACGTATTCAAAGCCCTGGCCAGCGGTGCCGATCTGGTAGCCATTGGCCGCCCGGTCATTTATGGTCTCAATCTGGGCGGAGCGGAAGGAGTAAAATCTGTATTCGACCACTTCAATAAGGAACTTTCCATTACCATGCAGCTGGCTGGAACTAAAACCATTGAAGATGTGAAGAAGACCGAACTGATTTAATCCGAAACTCATTTCTATCAATTCATGCTCGATATACCAGACAGAAAGGAGAGTCGCATAGCGCGGCTCTCCTTTTTCTGTTAATTTCGTTTACACGGTGCGTTCCAGATTTCTCTTTCTATAATAATTCACCCATTGCAATACAGTTTATTCGTAACTCACATTCCCCATCCTCCTTTATCCCCTGTGAAGGATTTCTTCTCCATTGTACGCCCCTTACACAGCAGTGCTGGCCCCGGGTTTTATCTCCATCAACAGGCCGTTACTGCTGAATCAGATAATAACTGATGAATGTAACTGGTTACTCCATATGCCTTTAGATATGGCCCTGCTGGTAAAAATAAATGCCGACAGCACAGAAAAAACTCCAGTACTATCAGCTTCTTCCGGCTTTTTATGAATACAGCCCTTTAAGAACTTCTATATCTATTTTGAGCTCCTTATCTCCCTTTTCCACATACGCCAAAACCTTGACCCCTGTCAGTTCTTCAATCATAAATGCATTGTCATCCTGCATATAATCCCCCGGCAGATACTGATTAAAAATCACTCCAGCGACAGGAATATTCCGCGCGTTCAGATGTTCAATGGTCAGTACGGTACTATTGATAGTTCCCAATCCTGCATCAGCAACTATCACTACCCCCAGATTCAGTTTTTTTATCAGATCATCCAACAGCATATGCTGCCGATTATCCCATCGAAGCGGACAGATGATACCTCCGCTTCCTTCCATGGTCAGATAGTCGTAACGGCCCCTTGCCCTTTCAAAATCTGATTTCACTTTGTCAAAGTCAATCGGCCTGTGGTTTATTTTAGCGGCCAGATGTGGAGATACCGCTTCAGGATAGACATAAGTAACCAGATTTTTAACAGATTCATCCATCTCTGCCACATGCCTGACATAAAGCGCATCACCTGGCTGCAACATGCCATCTTTATCATGAATGGCTCCGGATAGAGCTGCCTTATAGTAGCCTCCATTCAATCCTGCCTGACGAAGTTTTCTGACTATCAATCCTGTTACATACGTTTTTCCTACATCCGTCCCTGTCCCTGTAATAAACAATGCCTTTCCCATCCAGTATCCCTCCTCAAACATTTCGGTACAGCTGCATACTTTTGTGGAGTCCTGCTGCATATCTTCTCGTTTTTACAGAATACCCCGTTACACTTATATTGTCAACCTAATTCATATATTAAAGTTTACTTTTGAAATCTTGAGCAAGTAATACTTACCTGAAAAATCCATCACCATAGATCTTTGAAAAAATTTATCAGCAACAAAAAAGCCATGAAGATTTTCTCCTCATAGCTTATGCGTTTCTGGCGGAGCAGGTGGGATTCGAACCCACGGAACCTTACGGTTCAACTGATTTCGAGTCAGCCCCGTTATGACCACTTCGATACTGCTCCATTATGTCCTCCGGGCAGAAAAAAATCTGTCCATGATTTCCTTTGCCTCTGTTGCCATGACACCACTTTTCACTGTAATCTGATGATTTAATGCTTTCCCATCACAAAGTTTCCACACGGAGCGAACGGCTCCATATAATGCATCATCTGCACCATATACGATGTGATCTATTCTGGAATTAAGCAGTGCGCCAGCGCACATTGGGCATGGCTCTATAGTAACATAAAGCGTACACCCGGTCAAACGCCACCGTTTCAGGTGGGAAGCCGCTTTTCGAAGGGCAATGACTTCTGCATGCGCGGTAGGATCCTTCCGTTGTTCCTTCTCATTATGCGCAGTGGCCACAATAACTCCATCACACACCACCAGCGCCCCAATGGGAATTTCCCCTTCCTTATACGCCTTTTCAGCTTCAATGAGAGCCAGTTCCATGAATTCTCTGTCTGTCATTCCTCAGTCCTGTTTCTCTGTTTCATAGGGCCAGCTTAAAATACCCCCGAAATTATATACATGTTTGTACCCAAGTGCTGCCAGCCGGGATGCTGCCTTGGCACTTCTTGCCCCACTTCGACAGTAAGTCAGTATTGGTACATTGATATCCGGAAGATTTTCTGGCCTGCCATTTCCAATGGTCCCCAGCGGAATAAGAATTGCTCCAGGAACATGACCTTCTGCATATTCATCCGGTTCCCGCACATCTACAACCATAACCTTCTGTTCTTCCATCATGATTTTAGCTTCCTGTGGTGTAATATTCATATATGACTCCATAAATGTTCCTCCTTGCCTGTATATTTCATTATACATTAAATATATTTTGTTTAAAAACATATTAATGTCTTCTGTTCTCTCACTTCTGTATTATTTCCACACTTTTCTGTGCCTTGAAAAAGCCTTCTCCCCACGTCTATAATGAGAATATCCATAATTTTCTGTACATTATTGAACAGAGTTTAAAATAAAGGGAATAATTATGACAACAGCTGCTGTTTTTGACATTATAGGCATTATTGCATTTGCCTTTTCCGGTGCCATAGTAGGAATTATAAAGCGCATGGATATTTTTGGAATAACTGTCCTTGCCGTCCTCACAGCCGTTGGTGGCGGAATTCTCCGCGATGTTCTGGTAGGTGTCATCCCACCGACCACCTTGGTACATCCTTATGGATTCATACTATCTATCATAACTTCCCTGTTTGTATGTTTTCTTTTTGAAACCGTAAAATTCAGTCGGAAGGGAAAACGGATTATTGCCATAGTCTATAATATTTCAGATACACTGGGTTTGGCATCGTTCACCGTGACCGGGGCCGTTACCGGCCTTACCCTGTATCCTGAAAGTTCAATAATCCTTCCGGTAACTCTGGGGCTTATTACTGCCATTGGCGGTGGTATTTTTCGGGATATACTGGCACATCGCGTTCCCGTAGTCCTGAAAACGGATTTTTATGCTTTTGCATCCATACTGGGTGGTATACTGATTGTCTGTTTATGGGAACCACTTGGCTCAGCCATCGCATCCTGGTGCTGTTTCCTGTTTGTTACCCTTCTCCGTGTATTAGCCATCCGTTATGGCTGGCAGCTGCATCATCCGCGTCCTAGACATATTTATTTCAAACTCTGAATTCGGGAGGTTAATCTTGAGAATTATAAAATCCTTATTTAGTGCAGCAACGGCTGCTGCCTGCGCTCTCACCTGTCTGTCCGTTTCTGCCCAAACCATACTACTGGTTCCACAGGATAATCGACCGGTAAGCCTTGCTTATACGGTATCCACCGCTGAACGTGCGGGATACCAAGTGCTGACTCCTCCGGAGTCCATCCTTTCCGGTTCCAATTATAAGGGAAATGCAGACAGAGTCTGGAGCTGGGTAGAAGATAATATTTCCAAGTCAGATGCTGCCATTCTGTCCACAGACACTCTTATTTATGGAGGCCTGGTTGATTCCCGTAAGCATAATGAATCTCTTGCCACCTTGCAGAGCAGAGAAAATCGCATTGAACTTCTTCACAAGAACAATCCTAAGATTCCCCTTTATGGATTTGGAACTATTATGCGTTCTCCTTATGCCTCAAATTCCGGAGTAGAACCGTATTATTACGGGACCTATGGAAATAAGATTTATCAGATTTCTATCCTCCAGGATAAACAGGACCAAGGCACTATTACCGATAAGGAAAAGGCGCAACTGACTTCACTGAAGCAGTCCGTCCCTGTGGAATATCTTCAGGACTGGTTTGACCGCCGACAGAAAAACAATACCATCAATAAGGAATTAATCCAGGATGTGAAAAATAACACCTTTACCTATTTCTGCCTCGGTCATGATGACAGTTCTGAATATTCACAGTCCGCCATGGAATCCAGATATCTGGCCAAAGATGCCAAAGGTCTGAAGTCTACACGGTATGGCTCCTTCCCTGGTGCCGACCAGCTGGCTCTCCTTCTGATTGCCCGGTACTATGTGGATTCCAATAAGCTTCACCCCACCTTTGGCGTGATTTATCCTCTGGGCCGAGGCGAAGAAACCGTCCCCAGCTATGAAAGCCAGCCAATTGGAAAGACCATTAAGGAACATATCGAAGCCGTCAACGGAACCATTACAGACAATGCCAATCCGGATATCATGCTGGCCATAAACACTCCGCTCTTTAATACGAAGGAATCCGGACGTTTTGAAAACTTCAGCATGAAAAAGCAGAGCACTATAGACTTCGTGGACACTATTAAGAAATATGCGGACAGTAATGTCCCTGTATCCATTGTGGATGTATATTTTAATAACGGATCAGACAATACCCTGATGAGCCTGCTCTCAGAAAACGACCTGCTCTATAAGGTAGCCGCATACAATGGCTGGAACACGGCAAGCAATACGATTGGTTACGCCATCGCGCAGGCCATACTGGCCCCGGCCATGAACGAACAGGCACACAAAGACATGCTTCTGGAACAATATCTGGACAACTGGGCTTATCAGGCCAATGTTCGTAAGAATCTCTACCGCATGGAAAGTTCATACCCTGCCACCGGAAATCAGAAGATTTCTCCCGTAATTCGTGAGGAAATGGTAGCGGAACTTCAGGACTTTGCGCAGAAGAAAATGGGTGTAGATCCGCAGACTGTATATGCAGACTTCCCATGGGACCGTTTCTTTGAAATTCATGCCTATGTATCGGATACTCCATCTTATGAACATATCCTGACTCTGGCGGAAAAGCAGCGCATAGCGGAAGAAGAAGCAAAAAAGAAAGCAGAAGAAGCCGCTGCCGCACTGGAAAGCACAGAACAGCCTTCTCAGGTTGTTGACATTCAGTGGAATTAACCCGCTGCCGAACGCAAAACAATATACAGAACAGAAAAGCACTCCGGTTTCCTGTCAGATATCACCATACATTCTGCACAGGAAACGGAGTGTTTTGACTTTACAGGACATTGTTTAAAACCGACTCATGAAAACAAAGCCACAAAGAATTCAGTCAGAACACCCCCTTCAGGGTTTCTCTCAGACTAAACTGACAGTTAAAAAAGGACTTCCTAATCTAAATGGAAGTCCTTTTTGGTGGCCGGGGTACATCATCAGATAAGAAGAACCTCAGCGAAAAAGATACCAAAGGGAAAAGTACGAATCGTTGTTCCTCTTAAAAAGTTATGATTACCGGCAGTATTCTTAATCAAGCTTTGGGACTGATAGAGAAGCCTTGGGGTTCCCAGTCCGATGTCTGACTTCTTATTGATGTCCTTTATCTCATCTCCCGTTCCGATACCAAAATCCTCCCTTCTCCACATGAATTAACAGACAGAAAAAATGCAGCCCGTATAAGCTGCATTTTTCTGTCATATAGAGATATGTCAGATGGCCTGTTTCCCATCCGGCAGTCCATGCCCATCCCAGGCAATAAACTGCGGTTCTTTTTATTCCCGGTCGTGCAGGAATATCCTTAATCCGTGCCATTACACAGGCCAATCATTGCGCGTCTCACCGTACTCCATCATTTTTGATTTTCCCCACAAAACCAACTACACTTAAGGTAAAAAGTGATTAGAAAGGAAGTGCTTCTAATGAAAACCACATGTAAAGCGGCTAGCCTTTTCCCTCATCCGCCTGTCATGATTCCAGAGATTGGAGGCAGGGAGCTTTCCCGTATGGCCCTCACCATAAAAACAGAAGAGGAAGCAATGCATAAAATGGTTTCTTCAGGTATAGAAACTGTGATTATCATTTCTCCGCATAATCTCTGTTTTCATGATGGTCCCGCTCTTTTTCTGGCCGATTCTATCTCCGGAAATCTTTCCGATTTTGGATATCCCCGGCTTTCCATAACTCTTTCTATAGACCGCATGCTGGCAGAAGCTGTCCTGCAGGAAGCAGCCCCACTGATTCCTCTGCACCGGGTAGACGAAGAGCAGGCCCGCCGATACAACCGCACTCTCACCATAGACTGGGGTACTTTTGTTCCTATGTACTATCTGCAGAAAGCAGGATTTAAAGGAAAAGCTGTCATGTTTTCCCCCTGTTTTTCCAATTATGAAATAAACGAAATTCTCGGTACCATAGTGGAACGCACCGCTGCCAGACTGGAGCGGAAGATTGGAGTCATCGCTTCCGGTGACCTCTCTCACCGGCTGACTCCGGAGTCTCCTAACGGTTATACGGAGAAGGGAATACTGTTCGATAAAGCAGTCATGGATGCCCTAAGAAGACAGGATAAAACTCCTCTCACTTCCATGACTCCGGAATTCATTGATGAAATTGCCATGTGCGGCCTGCCTTCCGTTTATTTTCTCTTCGGCATTCTGGGCCAAAGAAAAGCGGACATGCCCTGTTTTTCCCATGAAGGTCCTTTTGGCGTCGGATATGGAATCTGCCTTTATCTTCCCCACGGAGAAGATGAAAAAGAACCAGTCCATGATGTACGTGTAAAGCTGGCCTGCGAAAGTATACGTTACTTCCTGGAACACGGAACCATTATGGATACACCGTCCCCGCTTGCACCAGATCTGGAAAAAAGGGCCGGTGTCTTTGTATCTCTCCACAAGTACGGCGCCCTCAGAGGCTGTATTGGAACTTTCCTTCCCTGTTATAAAAACACAGCAGAAGAAATCATCCATAATGCCAGAGCGGCTGCCATGGATGACCCCAGATTTCCTTCTCTCACCGCACATGAGTTGGACGATTTAGACATTTCTGTCGATATTCTCAGCTCTCCCGAGCCGGCTGCAATTACAGACCTTAATGTCAAAAAATACGGCATCATCGTAGAAAACGGGAACCGTCGCGGCCTTCTTCTTCCTGCTCTTGACGGCGTTAACTCACCAGAACAGCAAATAAACATCGCCAGAAGAAAAGCTGGCATAAGAAACAATGAACCGATAAAACTCTATCGATTCACCGTAAAGAGATACTTTTAATAACTGATTATTCATCAGGAGATAACTATGGAATCAATTTTATATGATAAGAAAGAAAATGGCGTCTGCATCTGCCGCGTCTGTCCACGGCAATGCCGCATTCTTCCTTCTCGCAAAGGATGGTGTCGCACACGGTGGAATGATCATGGCCTGCTGAAGACATTGACCTATGGCCTCATTACATCTGTTGCTCTGGATCCTATCGAAAAGAAACCTCTGGCCTGGTTTCACCCCGGAAGCCGCATCCTTTCCCTGGGGAGCTGGGGATGCAATATGAACTGCACTTTCTGCCAGAATTTTGAAATTTCACAGAAAGAAGCGGAAAGCAGGAAACTCTCTCCTGAAAAAGTACTACGTCTGGCCCAATCCCTTACTGTGGAGGGAAACATCGGGGTCGCCTGGACGTACAATGAACCTTCCCTTTCTCTTGAATTCATACGGGACACAGCTCCTCTCATCAAAAAGGCGGGGATGGTTAATGTAATGGTTTCTAACGGTTTTATCAGCAGTGAAGCACTGGATATCCTTCTCCCTCTCATAGACGCATGGAATATCGACCTGAAAGGCTGGGACCCAGATTTCTACAGAAATATCTGTGGTGCTGCCAGAAGGCCTGTGCTGGAAACCATCCAACGCACTGTCGGGAAATCGCATGTAGAACTCACCAATCTTGTAATTCCTGGAAAAAACGATGACCCTGCCACTTTTGAAGAAATGGTGAAATGGATCCGTTCCCTGAATCAGGATATTCCTCTTCATATTACCCGTTTCTTCCCCTGCTGGCACTTAACCGATTGTCCACCCACACCGCTTTCCACCCTGGTATCTCTTGGGCAGATAGCACGAAAATACCTATCTCATGTTAAAATAGGAAATGTATCCGAAGAAGAGCTAGACGAATACCAATGGGTAAATCGATAAAGCATTAATTCCAGAAAAATGAGCTGAATCCTGAACGTTCAACTTTCAAACCGGTTGATTATCTTTTAAAGGAGGAATTCTTATGCTTCCCAAAATCCCATCTAAAATCATTGAAAATGCCAACGGCGGTAAAGGTCACATCATTCTCCAGCCTGTCCCCATCCCGGACGCTTTAAAAGAAAAATGCCGTCTCTATGTAAAGGCTACATTGGAAAAAGGCTGCTCCATGGGTGTGCACCAGCACAAGGGAGATGGAGAAATCTACTACATCCTTTCCGGCCATGGTCTTTACACTGATAATGACACCACTTACGAGGTCAATCCTGGTGATGCCATGTTCTGTCAGAATGGAAACCGCCATGCTCTGGAAAATATCGGTGATGAAGACCTGGTGTTCATGGGCCTTGTTATTTACGACAATTGATATGCATACAAAAAGCAGCGCACCAAAGCGCAGCTTTTTTATTGCCAGGAATCAGTTTTTTCTCTCAGTGGTTATTCACTGATGGCAAGATGTGTATTTCTCTCATCCAGAATATGGGCGGCTGTGGAAATGTCAAAACATTTCCATAATCCATTGACCAGTGCTTTCGCCACATTATCTGCCGTCTCATAAGGCAGGTCCCCCAGAATTTCCGATACAAAGAATACATTCTTTGTGTGCTCATTCAGCAATAAATGTTTTGCCTGCTTCCACACAAACTGACGGGTGACTATCTGATTTCCATCAGCATAGCTTACTTCCCCAGCAGGAACATTTATTTCTTTCTCTTCATCCAGAGCCATAAACCGGTCTCCTTCCCTGGATAACCGCAAAGAAAGTCCTTCCTGCATCTGATCAATATCAAACCCACCTGCTGGCACTATATGCGATAAAGCAATAGAATTATAAAAATCGACCAAAGGAATAATATGAAAAGCTTCTCCCCCTTTTCCTGCTCTGCGAACCATGGATTCTATGGAATTTGGAAATTTTTTCCGGGATACACCAATAGCCTTCAGCCGTGCCACCCACGGTTTGATATTCGGATGGAACTGCGGATTTCCATACATGAAAGCTGCCTGTCCCGCTATCTTCCATCCTTCTCTCAGCATATGCTCAATCGCTTCCGTATTTATTTTTTCAGGATTTATTCCCTCCGCAGCCACGCAGACAAAACGTATCCCGGGAAAAAACTTAAATATTTCACTATCCACACAAAATTCCATTAAAACCCTCCATTATTATATAGATTTTTTATAATATAAGCCACAATACAAATAATAGTCAAGGCCTGATATGAATAACGTAGGTAGTAAAAAATAACTGTCTTAGAAAGGTAATGTGATCCCCTATACGTAAAAAAAGATAAAAATTTAAGTATTGAGGCTTGAGAAAAAAAATGGATTATGCGCACTGTTTCAGATTTGCAGAACATGTGTATCAACCTAAAGTACATGACATCACATACCATTTATATCCTGTATGAGTACATAAAATAGTGGGTTGCGACACCTATATCCATGCCAGCTGATGTACTCCCGTACATAGAAAGTACTTGGCTTATAAATATGCCTAACCTAACCCATTCATCTCAATGTAACTCCTAGCGGCCTGGTAGGATAGACACGAAGACAAGGGATTGTCTTCGTGAGCTGCACTCCTTAACGGTCTCAAAATCTGTAAGATTTCTATATTCAGAAGGTGCAGCTGGGACGTTAAATTGTCCATAGATGGTCTGAAAAAGTAGACCCGCAGGGGGGAATTTTCCTCCTGCGGGTCTACCCTCCCAGGCGTTCCAGGCAAGTACTTTCGGCCCCATTTGGTAAATTGAGACGATTTTGCCCCATCTATGACTTCAGCTCGGATAACTCCGCCGCCAGCCGTAGCTGCCTACAGGCTGACACCGGAGTTATCCGGCTTCAGCCATATCTGAGACAAACTAGCCTCAATTTCCCTAAATGGGTGTGTTTTTATTAAAATCCTGGCTACCATTATTATGGGAATTCTTCGAATTTCCGAAACAGATGACTTGTAGCCCGCAACAACAAACCATTGTTGTTGCGCATCTCACGGTTACGGAAGTTAAGCTTGTATTCCCTGGACATAGCATGCTAACCCAGAAGCGATCTGGGAGGATAGAGGCAAATACAACAGTAAAAGTACATGACTCCCCAGCGTAAGAACAGAGATGCAAATACATACGAGGTTAATGCAGATTCAAGGAACGGAGACAAATTCGGACTCGGACTGTAGTCTGCTACGTCCGAGTTCGGATTTGTCTCCAGTGACGCAGAAGATGCGTTAAGATCGCTATGTATTTGTTTACAAGCTTAACTTCCGTGTTGGCATGGAAACGGGTGTATCCTCGTAAATTCGATGCACTCTTCCGCCCTGGACGGCGTCATCCGGTACAGACTCAGACCCCCAGCGTACAAAGTACAGCTGAGAACCTGAGCTGTACCGGTTCCTTGCCAGAACAAAAGCCTGCATCGAATTTACCTTCACACCTATATCCATGCCGAATTCCAACATAAGTTGTTATTACCTATGTGTGCCAGTCGAAAGTACTTACCACATACGATTTACTTCCTGCATGAGTACATAGTAAGGATTGGAAGGATAGTACACTAAAAAAACTCATCACATCTCTGTGATGAGTTTCCTTATTCAGCAATTCAACTGCCAGCCGCAATTTCAATATGGGAATCCTCCGGATTTCTTGTTTTACGGTCTGAAAACGTACAGCTTCCGGAGGTTAAAAACCTCGGGAAGCTGTACCCTCCCAGGCCGTTCCAGGCAAGTACTTTCGGCCCCATTTGGTAAATCGGAGACGATTTCAGCCTGCCTGCTGCTTCACTGCTGGTAAATCCGATGCCAGGCGTAACCTTTTACAGCCCGTCACCGAATTTACCAGCGTTCAGCGCATACAGACTAAACTCACTCCGATTTTCTCAAATGGGTGCGTTTTACGTTTTTCTAACATTTCACGGTTACGGAAGTTAAGCTTGTGTTCCCTCACATAGCATGCTAACCCAGAAGCAATCTGGGAGGAAATGCACAACAAAAAAAGCACCTCATACGAGATGCTTATCTTGTTCAGCAACTTCCTATCCTCCCAGATCGCTTCCAATCAAGTACTTTCGGCGTTTACAAGCTTAACTTCCGTGTTCGGCATGGGAACGGGTGTATCCTTGTAGCTATTGTCACTGTATCTGAAGGTTGTTCCTTCAAAACTATATAGAAGTATCACTGAAGCTCTTGGCTTCGGTCGCGTTGTGAAATCTTAAGTTAAGACCTCGACTTATTAGTACCGCATCGCTCCGCACATCGCTGCGCTTCCACTTGCGGCCTATCAACCTCATAGTCTATAAGGAGTCTTACTCATTTCTGATGAGAAGTCTCATCTCGGGGTGGGCTTCACGCTTAGATGCTTTCAGCGTTTATCCCTTCCGGATGCGGCTTTCCAGCCGTGCCACTGGCGTGACAACTGGTACACCGTTGATCCGTCCACTCCGGTCCTCTCGTACTAGGAGCAGCTCCCCTCAAACTTCTTACGCCCGCGATGGATATGAACCAAACTGTCTCACGACGTTTTGAACCCAGCTCGCGTACCACTTTAATGGGCGAACAGCCCAACCCTTGGGACCTACTCCAGCCCCAGGATGTGATGAGCCGACATCGAGGTGCCAAACCTCCCCGTCGATATGAACTCTTGGGAGAGATTAGCCTGTTATCCCCAGGGTAGCTTTTATCCGTTGAGCGATGGCCTTTCCACGCAGGGCCACCGGATCACTAAGCCCGACTTTCGTCTCTGCTCGACTTGTGGGTCTCGCAGTCAAGCTCCCTTCTGCCTTTGCACTCGTCGGCCGGTTTCTGTCCGGCCTGAGGGAACCTTTGGGCGCCTCCGTTACTCTTTCGGAGGCGACCGCCCCAGTCAAACCGCCTGCCTGAGATTGTCCGCAGGGTCGTTACTCCTCGCGTTAGAATCCCAGAACTAGAAGGGTGGTATCCCAACAGCGGCTCCACATCCACCTAAGTGTATGTTTCAAAGCCTCCCACCTATCCTGTGCGTCTACTTCCGAGATTCCGTCTCAAGCTGCAGTAAAGCTCCATGGGGTCTTTCTGTCCAGTCGCGGGTAACCTGCATCTTCACAGGTATTTCAATTTCACCGGGCCCCTCGTTGAGACAGTGCCCAAATCATTACGCCTTTCATGCGGGTCGGAACTTACCCGACAAGGAATTTCGCTACCTTAGGACCGTTATAGTTACGGCCGCCGTTCACTGGGGCTTCAGTTCAAAGCTTCGCTTGCGCTAACCTCTCTCCTTAACCTTCCAGCACCGGGCAGGCGTCAGCACCTATACGTCAGCTTTCGCTTTCGCAGGCACCTGTGTTTTTGGTAAACAGTTGCTTGGGCCTCTTTTCTGCCGCCCTTTCCGGTTCCAAGTGCTTGACTCTTCGCCTACTCAGGGCCATCCTTCTTCCGAAGTTACGGATGCAATTTGCCGAGTTCCTTAACGAGGGTTTTCCCGCGCACCTTAGGATTCTCTCCCCGCCTACCTGTGTCGGTTTACGGTACGGGCGGATCAGTCCTCGCTAGAAGCTTTTCTTGGCAGTGTGGGATTCACGAGTTCGTCAAAGTTTCCTTTAACTCCCCGTCACCTCTCACCCTTCTGCATGGCGGATTTCCCTGCCATACGGGCTACGGGCTTGGACATGCTCTTCCAGCCGCATGCTCGTGTGCCCTGCTGCGTCACTCCATCGCTCAGACGGACTGCTCCGGTACAGGAATTTCAACCTGTTCTCCATCGCCTATGCGTCTTTGCCTCGGCTTAGGTCCCGACTTACCCTGAGACGACGATCGTTGCTCAGGAACCCTCGGGCTTTCGGTGGGCTGGATTCTCACCAGCCTTTTCGATACTCATACCAGCATTCTCACTTCTTACCTCTCCACGGCTCCTTCCGGTACCGCTTCTCCGTGATAAGAACGCTCCCCTACCCAGATTGCAAGCAATCTGCCATAGCTTCGGTTCCGTGCTTGAGCCCCGGACATCTTCGGCGCAGCGTCTCTCGACCAGTGAGCTATTACGCACTCTTTGAATGGTGGCTGCTTCTGAGCCAACATCCTGGTTGTTTATGAAACGCCACATCCTTCGCCACTTAGCACGGCATTTGGGACCTTAGCTGATGATCTGGGCTGTTTCCCTCTTGACCACGGCCCTTATAAGTCGTAGTCTGACTCCCAGGTTTGATTACAGCCATTCGGAGTTTGACTGGGTTTGGTAACCGGGTAGGTCCCTCTCCTGATCAGTGCTCTACCGCCTGTAATCACCACCTGAGGCTAGCCCTAAAGCTATTTCGGGGAGAACCAGCTATCTCCACGTTCGATTGGAATTTCACCCCTACCCACACCTCATCCTAACCTTTTTCAACAGATATAGGTTCGGCCCTCCGCACATTTTTACCTGTGTTTCAGCCTGGACATGGGTAGATCACTGTGGTTTCGGGTCTACGCATTCCGACTCTCGCCCTATTAAGACTCGCTTTCGCTTCGGCTCCGCATTTCCTGCTTAACCTTGCCGGTCCTCGTAACTCGCTGGTTCATTCTTCAATAGGCACGCCGTCGACCTGATATATATACGGTCTCCGACTGCTTGTAAACATACGGTTTCAGGTTCTATTTCATTCCCCTCCCGGGGTGCTTTTCACCTTTCCCTCATGGTACTATGCGCTATCGGTCGATATCTGTGTTTTGCCTTGGAGGGTGGTCCCCCCTGCTTCCCACGGGGTTTCTCGTGTCCCGCGGTACTCTGGATTCCGTCTCCTAAGTCTCCGTTTTCGCCTACCAGGCTCTCACTGTCTTCGGCACGCCTTCCCAGGCGTTTCGGCTAACTTCCTCTTAAGCTCTGACGGTCCTCA